>Ga0210036_1000191_pt1 | contig 73695 bp, 50 predicted proteins | sample CryGeymeta201515_FD_185469 | JGI IMG/M metagenome (GOLD analysis project Ga0210036, IMG submission 185469) | Groundwater microbial communities from Crystal Geyser aquifers in Utah, USA - Crystal Geyser metaG 2015-15 (SPAdes) (version 2) | ecosystem: Environmental > Aquatic > Deep subsurface >... | reverse complement strand
GATAGACTGGACTACTGGACTAGACTAGTGTGTGGATACAGAGTAAGCATAGGCACACGACCTAATAGAGTATGACCTAACTCCTGAGTCCCACAGTCCACCTGGGCTTAGTTTGCTACTACGTTTCAAGATATCGAGTACCGAGTAGTGAGAGAGGAGACAGGATTTGAAAAAGGAAAAAGAAATAATAATGCAGTACGTTAGTATGAAGCAAAATCAATAGTCGCATATTTACTCTGATCCAAAGTGCTCAGGTAGGAAATATCCGAATCTTTCTTCACACAAGAGTTCCAACGGGTTCTGGACTCGATACGTTTAATTCATGATGGAAGCAGAAAGAACGTACCATACCTTATCATGAAACAATATTCTAGATTCTACTAAGTCGTCTAGTACTCTAGCAATCAAAAGCAGCACAAAGAGTGTAGTCGATTCTATTCCTCGCACAATTATATTAAACAAAACAGATATTATATAAAACAATATTATGTGGTACAGTCCCGACGTTGACGCCTGTGATTACCTGCCCGATGCTTTGTCCATCTTTGTGGTGGGTGCATCTGGAGATTTGGCCAAAAAGAAGACGTATCCCAGTCTTTACGATTTATACCGAAGCGATTTCTTGACGAAACGAACCACCATTTGTGGTTACGCTCGCTCTTCCAAGACGGACGATGAATTTAAGGATCAAATCCGTCCATTTCTGAAAGGAGGCACCGAACAACAGAAAACGTCCTTTCTCAAACTGTGTCACTACCGACAGGGTGCCTACGATAGTGCAGATGATGTGGCCAAAGCATTTGAATTGCTGGAAGAAAAGGAACGTGACTCACAGAATGGCAGGGCCAATCGGCTCTTTTATTTTGCCATTCCACCAAGTGTTTTTGTGCCCATTGGAAAGAGCATCAAAGAAGCTATTGTATCCAAAGCAGAAAAAAATAGAGTCGGATGGCAAAGGTTGATTGTGGAAAAACCCTTCGGCAAAGATTCCGAGTCCTTTGAGGAACTCAGTAGCGCCATGAAGGCCCTTTACACGGAAGACTACATCTACCGCATTGATCACTATTTGGGCAAAGAAATGGTCCAAAATCTTGTCATTCTGAGATTTTCCAATGCCATTTTTGAGCCAATCTGGAATCGCAATTTCATCAGGAGCGTTGTCATTACCTTCAAAGAAGACTTTGGTACCAAGGGTCGTGGTGGATATTTCGATGGATACGGCATTATTCGGGATGTTTTGCAAAATCATTTGCTGCAGGTCTTAAGTTTGATTGCCATGGAACCACCGGTGGAGGTCACAGGCGATGGTTCGGCCACCTATGTCCGAGACGAAAAGGTCAAGGTCCTTCGAGCCATTGACCCCGTGCGATTGGAAGACTGCGTGTTGGGACAGTACAAGGGTGCCTCCGATGGTAGTGAACCGGCGTACACGGGGGATCCTACCGTTCCAGATGATTCCGTGACTCCAACGTATGCTGCCATGATCCTACGCATCCAGAATCCTCGTTGGGAAGGTGTTCCGTTTATCTTAAAGGCTGGCAAGGCCCTGAATGAACGCAAAGCAGAAATTCGCATCCAATTTAAAGCCGCACCCGGCGCGGAACGCATGTTTGCCGGACACGAAATTCCCGAACAAGAATTGGTCATGCGATTGCAGCCGGATGAGGCGGTGTACATGAAAACAAACGTAAAGTCTCCCGGATTGACGACAAAACCCACGACGTCTGAGTTGGATCTTACGTACAAACACCGATTTGACAACAACAAGATGGAAGGAGCCGATGCGTACACTCGACTGATTCTTGAAGTCATCCGTGGACGACAGGCAACGTTTGTGCGCGACGATGAATTGAAAGCGTCGTGGGATATTTTCACGCCACTTTTGCATCAGATTGAGCAAGAACGTGTCAAACCGATTTTGTACGAGTACGGAAGTCGCGGTCCTCCAGAAGCGGATGAGCTGATTCACAGGGCGGGCTACCGTTACCATGGTGGAACGTATGAGTGGTCCAAGGAAGACAACAACAAAGAAAGCGATTAGTAGGCTCTTTTGTGATTCATGTTTGGCGGCATGCAGCCCGCTTTTTACATTGCTTGTTGATTGATTAGGTCGCAGCATCATCCTACTTTAGTCCACTTTTATTAGCAAAGAAGAACACGAATACATACTACAGAGTAGTCTAGTGTACTCGTACAGTATTAGTACTTTCGCACTTTTAGGACAGAAGAGTGAGTGCATTTTTTGACTCGGTTACCAAAATATCGAAAACTATAATCTTATATAATAATATGTCATCTTCATTCCGCATACAGCATTCCGGATACAGCATTTCTTTGAATCATGTCAAGGCGTTTTTGATGGTTCAAGTGGGTTAATTACTCGTAGAAATCCATAATAATCAAAACAACCAACCAATACTAACCAATACCAGCCACAGTAGATTAGTACTGTACGTAGTCACAAAACCAACCAATCAACCACTGCTTTTTTTACCATTAAAAGTTTGAACCATTCGTATCGGAGCAAAGTTATACACTACAGTACGAGTAGTTACTTCATAACTGAAGCAGCAAACATTAGCACAGATCACACATACACACTCACTCGCCTTAACACACGACCATATTGACAGAATTTCATTCGTACCACACAAAACGAAAAAGCACGCTGTCCAAACATCATTATTTAATTTACGTTTCCATTTCCATTTTCCATCCATCCAAACATCCATTAACGTCCTACTACGATGAGTTCACTACGATTGGCGCTGAAGCAATCTCTTCAAGATGCCGCTCCAGCTAGTAAGAAGAAGAGGAGTACCAAAGAACGGCGAAAGAAGCGTCGGTACAGCTCAGAGGTTGGTGAGGACGATGATGATGATGATGTTGATGATGATGCCCAACATTCTGGAGACGATGACGAGTCCAGTATAGAAGAGAATGAGTTTTCTGGGGACGAAGAGGAATCCGATGAGGACAACAACAACAATGATGATGATGATGATGATGATGATGAAGAGAGTATGACACACCACGATGATGAAGGAGATGATCCGCATGGTCAACATCACGACCGATCTCGTTCGTCTCAACACGACGATGACGACGACGAAGAAGAAGAGGACCACACGAATGAATACGAACGCAAACGACAACAGCGGAAACTGAAAAAGAAGATCAAGCATTCAGCTGCCAATAAGATTCAAAGTCAATGGAAGAAGAAAAAAGGCACCGGTGACAATGATGGGGACGACGATGATGATGATGATGATGCTAATGGGAAACCCAAAGCCAGGTCCGGTGCGGGGCTGGATGCACAGCATTCCAATAGCAACAAAAACGTTAACTCCAATCGTGGTCATTCTGGAGATAACGACCACAATCATTCCGGACAAGGAAGTCACAAGGACGGAGATCATCCGGATGATGCCCACAGCAGTCAAACCAATCCTAACAGCCCTGAAAAGAAGAAGAAAAAGGGCAGGGCGGCAAAAACGGTGACACCGCCGATCGCGGAAGTGATTGAATGGTCCAGAACAATGCCCATAAAGAAAGCCAGGAAGCACGTTGCTCCAGGTCTACGGGTCAAGGTCCGCTTTGCTACCAAGGTTAAACGGGATGGCGTCATTATTCGCAAGAAGAAATGGTTTGGAGGTCGAGTCGCGGCGGCGTCCAAGGAGGGTTCAAAGATTCGCATCAAGTACGACGATGGCACTGCAGAAATTTCCAAGTTTCCCGACAAAGATGTGGTGGTAGACGATACATTAAATGGAGAGCATGCTGTCAATGCCAATAAATTTATTCCGCCAGAACTCAAGCAGCAGACAGCTGTGAAGATGGAAGATAAGGAAGAGGACGCGGCAGCAACAGAAAGTAAAAAGTCAAAGCCTCATCCCTCTCCTTCCCCGAAGCAACGCAAGAAACTCAAAAATCTAGTGACGGACATCCAATTACCATCTCCACCTGTAATGCAAAAGGGAATTGTGGCATCAGCTCATGAGGCCACAGCAGCTATGAGACCAGGATCTTCAGACGAGACTGCTCCCGCAAAAGTAACATCCTCAGTACAAGAGAAGAAGTACGAAGCAGTGCAGGAAATTGCACAACCACCCTCACCACCGATTCCGACACCACCTCCCGTCGAAATGGAATCTGTACAAGTCCAACCACCATCGCCGCCCATTGAAAAAGCACCCGAGCAGATACAGCCACCATCGCCACCAATTGAAAGGGAGCAATTGCAACCACCACCACCATCGCCACCCATTGAAACTGCAGACGAAGAAGAAGAGGAGGAGGAGGAAGAAGACGTCGGCAACAATAGCAATGATAACAAAAACAGATTGGACATTTTTGGCGATGACGAAGAGGAAGACGACGACGAGGAGGAAGAAGGCTTGATTGTCGAACCAAAGGCGATAAACAAGGAAGATGCAGAAGCAGGAGAAGTGACTGAGCCACCAGCCGATAATACTGAAAACAAGGTCACGCCTGAAACTGACCAAGAACAAATCTCCGCTCCATCCAAACTTACGATTCGCCTTCCAAACTTGAACAAGGAACGACGTGACTCTGGTACTAGTATACCCAAGTCTCCCAAATTAAGGGTGCACTTGAGTTTATCGTCTGCGTCGTACGAGCAAAGGGAGGATAAGACTGAGGATGCTGCTGTTTCGCCTGAAAAGCCGGTATCTTCGGTGGAAGATGAAACGGACACTGATCAAATGGAAACGCTCGAAAGCGATCACGCTACTGGTCTTTCGGAAATTGTATCCAAAAAGCGTCACATGGACGATGTAGAAGGATCAGAGTTGGCTGAAGAAGGTGATTCGGCAGAGCCGGCTGCCAAGCGCAGCCACATTGAGAAACCGGCTGTGGCGGCAGTATCTGAGGAAACAACAAGCCACATTGAGAAGGAGACGACCGAGGATATTATTGATGCGCCAGCAAAACCGGAAAAGACCGAACGATCATCCTCACTCACTCTTAAATTGAGTACTATACGTAATCCGTCTCGGCAGGATGACGGTACCAACGAGGCAACAGCGATTCAAGAGTCTACCAACGCAGCTCCTGTTGTAGATACGGAAGACGAAGAAGCTCCGGTCAAGGTCGCCGAACTACTTTCGAATAAGGAGGAGGTGTCTGCCGAAAAGACAGTGGCTGACACAGAGAAGCAAGTTGATCCTGGCCATGCTGAACCAGGACCTTCCACCGCAAACGACGACAAACACGAAGAAACCAATGTATCAACCAAAACCTCCGCCACTCAGGCAATGAGTGACGAGGAACCACCTGAAGCAACTGGCTCATTTCAAAAGGCAAAGGATGTTTTGGAATCGGAAATCAAAGAAGTTTCTTTAAAAAAGGACGAGGCTCCTTCGGATGGCAAGCCAGAAGATGAACCCAGCAAGCAGCGGGATCTTTCATTGACGTTGATGGCCCCAGAAGAAGTCACCATCGGGGGCGTTTCCAAGCCTTCTACTCCGCGAGACCACTCACTCTTTGCTGTCGCACGAGTTGGAAGGAAAGCTGCTCAAGAAGCAAATGAGCGTTTGGTCACTAAGAAGCCCGACGACGCTAAAATTAAGTCCAATGAAGATTCCAAGGACAAGTACATCTCTATTACTGGTAAAAAGCGAAAGAAGAGAGAAAAGGCAGAAGGTGAATCGGACTCTATGGTGGATGACAATAACTGGGTTCAGTGCGACCAGTGCAAAAAATGGCGCATCATTCCCAGCCACATTAGTATCTCGTCCTTGCCAGAGCGTTGGTACTGTAGTTTGAATACTTACGACCCTGAACGCAATACATGCGATGCTCCAGAGCAGACAGCACGGACGCCTGCCATCAAAAAGAAGAAGAGCAAGAAGGCCCGACGGCAATCGCTCGAGACCGTAGCTTCTGCGGATCTTGAGGAAACTAAGACAATTAGCCGTCAAACCTCTGCCCACTCTGCTGTATCCGAGGAACAGGAAAAGGATAAGACGAAAGAGAAACCAATGAAAGTAGACACCAAGCTGAAAGAACCTCTTGTTAAGCCCAGCGTCTCGACGCCAAAATCTCCGCGTCCTTCGCCTTGTGATGCACCAAAAGAAAATGTTAAAGCTGTCAAACCATCGAAAGCTTCGAAGGACGAGATTGGGCGTCTTCCACCGAAAAAGAAGCTCAAGAAGGAAAAGAAGACGAGACGTCTTCCCGAAGTTCCTTTGGAAGAGACTGCCGTTGTACCCGAACCTCTTGTTAAAGTGAAGCGAGGACGATCGGGAAAGCGAAAAGAAAAGGAGGCTGGAACTGGTACTGCCGGTCGTTTGCAACAAAAGGAAGACGCCCAAAATGTCGAATGGGTGCAGTGCGAGAAATGCGACAAGTGGAGAAAGCTTCCTCCTCACATTACGGCCGCGGAGCTTCCTGATATCTGGTATTGTGAAATGAACACTTGGAATCCTGGTGCCGCCAGCTGTAGTGCTGCCGAGGACAAAGCTGAAGGCCAGCATGACATCCGAGTAGACTCTTCAGCGGATGTTGGCTCGAACAAGCTATCGTATCGCAACCTGATCTTTGGTTCAGGTCGAAAGGTCAACCGTCCTCTTTCCGAACGCGCAAGAGCCGCCGAATCCATCTTTGTTTCTCCTACGGACGATCCCGATCTAGGATACCCTACTGTTGCGTATGCCAACTCGAGTGTCTATGCCCCGAGAGGATCTCGCACAAATATCATTGAGGACGAAAGCGACCGTGTGTCGGTCTTTGATCTTATGAACCACTCTAATTTGTGGGCCGAACTGCGAGCTGCAAGTCGACCCTGTGACGCTATTGAGGATACTGCCGGTTTTGGCGACGAATTCGCCCCCAAGTACATAATTGAGACATTGCCCTCTCATATTAAAAGTGATATGAAGAAGCTGATTCTCAAGGCGTTGGGCAACAAGACTCTATTGGGGGAAGAGGTTCTCTTGGAATGCCAGTGTCGACAATTTCCTGGTGCTCCTTCATCGTGGGCTGAGGCGCGAGCGTACTGTACAAAGAACACCGTCGTTATTCTCTTGTGCGAATTAGTGAGGGAAGGGAAAGTCCAGCTTGTGCAAAGTTTCGGGGAAAATTGGACAATAAAGGATTGGAATCCCCGCTATCGTCTAGCAGTCAAACCAAGCAATGACAAGCCGTCGCCGCCTGCTCCCAGGCAGAGCAAGTGTATGAAGATTGCAAAGCCTTGGAAAAACCAAAAGGTTTAAGTAGGTGCAATAGACATTTTTAAAAATTCAATTTTCTGAATAACCGTCGTTATCTAGCCTACAGCGCGTATCGAGTGAAATAATGTGCGTGCTAGCTAGTGTTTTGTGGTGTCCATAGCAATACAGGTTCACATGTATAACGGATTAAAGCTGATTAGAACCACGTTGAATGACGGTCAATCATTGTCGAGAACTTGCGGACAGAATTGGACACTTTCTTCTTTACTGTGGAGCTAGCTGTCGTTCCTCCTGTCTTTTCGTGCTGGAGCATGCCATCTAATTGCTTAACAATGCTGCTAAATGTAGGCCGCGCTGCAATATCCGCACTCCAACAATCTGTCATGAGCTTTTTCAGTTCCTCTGGCCATTTTTTCACCAAAGAAGGTCTCTCCCCGCCGTGCACAACTCGCTCGTAAAACATGTCTCTGTTCAATCCATCAAATGGCTTCTTCCCCGAATTTAATTCCCACAAGATTATTCCAAAAGAGTACACGTCAGCTTTGTGGTTGTAGGGCAAGGCATCGGCCACCTCTGCAACATCGTGGTATTGAGAACAAACAATAGTCAGAATTTGAAAAAGCCAACAAACGGAGACGATCTCTACAAGTCACAGTCAAATCTTACCGGGGGCCATGTAACGCAAAGATCCCGTCTCGCCACTCATTTGATAAACATCGTTTGACCTGGGAGTGGCATTGTCAACAATTTTCGCAAGTCCAAAATCCAACACTTTTACAGAACCGTCGAGCGAGAAACCTATATTGTCTGGTTTCAAATCACGGTGAAGCACCATGCACCCAGGTATCGCGTGCTCGTGACAGTGGGCCATGGCATCGGCAATGGATCGAGCACATCTCAAGACATCTATATATGACATCTTTTTTCGGTTCCAGAATCTTCTTCTCCTGTCTCGAATACGAGTATCATATCCCAGCATCTGAGTCAATGTTCCCCCGTCAAGACGCTCAAGGACGACAAAACGCACGCCTTTGCTGGTAGTTCCTGCCCCAATCAGACTCACAATGTTTTGATGGTTGAGCCTGGAATGAATAGCTGTTGTTTTCGTGGGATGCCAGCGCGAATACGCAGTGAGTATGAGTCCCTATAACATCACACTCGTTCAGTAAAGGCTGACACGGTCATAAACAACTTACCAAGTTCACTTTCGATCTCGTTAATGGCAAGTGCCAAATCTTGACATTCTGGTTTCAAGGTTTTCACGACGACAGGTTTTCCATTAAAAACGGCAGTATGAATCCAGCTGTTACCTCCATCGGTCAAGTATTCCACATTCTGCAATTGCCGCCACTGCAAATCTAATTTAGCACCGGTAATGGACACCTTTTCCATTCGTTGATGGTGCATGGTCGACACGACTGTGCTGTGGTGAGCCCTGTCGCCTCCAACGTGTTCGGATCGGATACCAGCTCGCGAGAGATTTATTGAATTTCCCACCGAGCTGTCCAGGGCAGCAGGTCGATCGAGGAGACCATCCTCCGCCAGAGAATTTACCGAGGCCACCGCGGCACCGAGCGAAATGTGGACGAGAAATTCCACGGCAGTCGTCTTCATGATAATGCGTCGAATCGAAAAAAAGATAATGGTCATGTTGGTATGAGATGCCTCGTGACAGACAGGAACAGCGACGGCCGTTCGGACGTTGCTGATGCTGCACCGCAGGGCTTCGGCTCCTTGTGGCGTATGAGCCGCTACCCAGACCACGTCGCTGGCTTCCTTGGCACGCTTGCACAGGGCGGGAGATAGTCGGTGCGTCCTCTCGCTGGACTTGTCTCCGTAGTAAACGTCGACGAGCTGTTTGCGCAGCGAATCCTCGAGAGCCATGGGCCGTAAATGCGAATTGGTTAACTGGTGTGTTTTGGGACCGGTTCGCAACCACACTTCTGCGATATCAAATCCCATAACCTCACATCCTGCTCCCAACACGGCTTCCACAGACTGTGATGGTTGGTGTAAGATTGTTTCTTGATACAAGGATTCTTTGGGACTTATCTGAGATGAAAGCATTGCCAAATTGTTGGTTGCAAGATTGCTGCTGTTGTTGCTGTGATTACTGGGATCATTCATATTAGTATTATTGTTGCTATTGTTATTGTTGTTATTGTTGTTATTGTTGCTGCTGCTGTTGTTGTGGTTGTGGTTGTGATTGTTTCCGCTATCGCCAATACCAGCCCCTAACGAATCTGGTGGAGGTGGTGGCGGCGGCGGTTGTGGTAGAAGAGACGCTTCTCCCGAAATCCCAATAGCAGCTCCTCCACTACCCATGAATGGTGTATGTGGCGATCCTTGATAGGATTGTGATACGTGCGAGTAATGACTGCTGCGACTCAGAGTGTGATGTTGCTGCTGTTGTTGTTGTTGTTGTTGTTGTTGTTGTTGCTGCTGCTGATGTAACTGTTGGTGTTGTCCTAGCGACATGGGATACAGTATTTGTGTTGGCGGCGGAAGATTGTGTGGTAGACTTCGTGCTCCTCCACTCCAGTGAAGTATTTCTGGCGGTCCTTGACTAGGATACTGCTGTTTTTGTTGTTGTTGTTGCTGCTGCTGCTGCTGATTGGGATTATGATATTGATAGGGGTGTTGATATGATTGTGATAGGTAGGTCGATTGGTGGTGGTGCTGTTGCTGCTGCTGTTGGTGGTGGTGATACTGATACTGATACTGTTGCTGTTGCTGTTGCTGTTGCTGTAATTGTTGATGCAACCCTGAAGTATGCCTGAGAGACTGGGATAGCATGGATGTTCCCGAATTCTGAGGAGGAAGAAGAGGAGGATACGTGTAGACATGTCGCGTGGGTGGCAAATGTGCATTTCTCAAACCGTCGGTAGATCCTAATCTCCAAGGCGAGGACGGCACACCATGAATATCTGCTTCGGCCTGTTCTCCAATTATATGATTGTTGGGCTGCGGTGCACCATTGTTGACTAGATTATTATTATTATTGTTGTTGTTGTTGTTGTTGCTACTGCTTGTTTGCTGACTACTACCGAGAATGTTGGTACCAGTACCACCACCACCACCACCACCCCAACCAAATCCAGATGTGGAACTGACGGTCATGTGATTCAATTCGGTGATTCCAGATACTTCGCTTTCTGCACCTGGTGATTCACAACGAATGGGCACCTCGTGCACATGCAGAAAGCGGGGTATATTGTAATTATCTCTTCTCGCGTCCATGATCGTGTAAATCTTTGCACAAACTTTCAAGACTTTTCCCACTACTAGGTACTGTGGTAGGTATTCTCGTTTTTGGATTCCCTCCCTCCCCTCTCTCTCTCTCTTGATGATCTCCAATCACAACGTTCGTCTTCACGGACCTACAGCCTACAGTAACTGCTACTCCGAGCAATACTAAGAAAGACTTGAGGTATTTGTTGTGTATTTTGAGACTTTGCTCCTCGCTGTAGATAGTACTTGACTGTTTGTTTTGGATTTTCTTGAAGCTTGTTGGCTATGTCAACAACAACAACAAAAGATGCTGCTGCTGCTGCTGCTGCTATTATTATAATAGTATTACCAGTATAATCTACAAGTCGTGTCCTCTATCCTCTTTATTACTACCGACGCACCGCTCAGCTCGACACGCGCAGCTTTCTCGCAAGGAGGTTTTCAGGAGGCACCGTCGTCTGGAGACACAAACAAATAATAATAAGATACTAGAGTATAATACTATTCTCAAAAGTTGTTGTCTTGCAGTCTATTATTATTGGTATTTATTATTATTATTATTTGTGTGTTACCATTTAATTAATTATTTGATACGATGGCGGCCAGTCGCTGAAACAATAATTAAATGCTGCTGCTTGCTGCACGGGTTCGTATTCACGAGAGATTCGATTGTATGATTATTTTTTTACTGTACTTTCACACGGCTTTTTTGTCGCCTGGAAAAAGGCGTCATCACACAACGTGGTTGATCGATTGATTGATTGATACTGGGCCCACTGTACTACATGCGATACTAGTAGACTACTAGTAGGGGGGTCTACTAGTACTAGCTAGTACCTGGTGGTGGTAGTAGACTACTACTCTAGCTATTAATTACTCGTACTCCTAGCTACTCGTAGGTACTAATACTGTATTCTTATTACAGTAATAATAAAGCGTATTAAATTTTTCCTCCCGGGAAACCAACAAAAGCAAAATTCTATGGCTGCTGGTGGCTGTCAATGCAACAAAAATAATAGTACTCGGAGTATTTACTGCTACGGAGTACCAGGTACCCCTGGTAGACTACTTTTTGACTTTACTGGTAGCTACCCAGGAGTTGTCCTACTACTTAGTACTAGGTAGTACTGTAGTTTGAAAATAGAGCTTGTGTGCGATTTAAGTTCTGTGGCCACAAGGATCAAATCCTTAAAATTCACTCTACCAGGTACTCTAGCTGACAGACTAGCTAGCTATTACTCGTAGTAGACTTTCTAGCTCTAGCTACTACTACTAGTTAGCCTACTACAGTAACTAGCTAGTAGCTAGGAGTAGTAGGACTAGGTCTACTGGAGAATGGGTCAAGTGGGTCTACTGTCTACTCACCCATCACCACTGTCATCACATTCAGACCATCGCGAGATCATTGCATCCACAAACACACATAAACACACACATGCCACTCCTCTCTGCCATCTTTCACGGACCATCTCACTAGTAGTAGTAGTCGTCGTCTTCGTCACCTCCGTCACCATCAACGCACAGGTAACTACTGAGTACACAATTTGGAAGAAAAAAACAATGAGCAACAACAACAACAATAATAATAATAATAATAGCAATGGCTCATCTACTGGTACAACAAAAACAACAACTACTACTACTACTTATTCACAAGTCCTGTTTAAAAAGACGGAAGGATCGTTAATCCTGACCAATGATAGTTTGAGCTTTGCTCCTGTTCAAGAGGAGGCTTCTGTATCATCATTATCTCCTTCCGTGCTGTCCTATGCGGCTGTCATCAAACACCAAGTTAGTCCACCAACGTATCCCAAATGTCTCTTAAAGATTGTACTAAACAACGATGGGAAATCTCTCACGTTCCAATTGACGGATCGAGACGTCATGGAATCCGTTCGAAAAGATTTGACGACTCGACTGCGGCAGTTTCAAAATGCCAATGGTACGACTACGACGACTACTGCTGCTACTACTGCTGCTGCTGCTGCTACTAGTGATTCTACTACAGCACCTACAACTCTGAGTGGCAAGAAACGGAGCCATGCAGAATTGTTGCAACGATCGTCGTCCAGTGCTCGCAAACTGTTCTTGTCGCAGCAGAATGTTGTAACCAACGGAACATCCGGTGTTGCACCTGCATCCTCGCTGGATGATTTGGATCCGACCGCCCTGGCCGTGACCAGGTCTTCTCTGTTAGCGGCCAATCCGACATTGCGAGCGCAACACACATTTTTGGTCGAAGAAACCAAAACAGTCGAAGAGGACGACTTTTGGAAAACGCACAACAATCTGTTGCAGGAAGAGTACGCTAAAATTTGTGGCATGGCCCGTGCGGGAACCAGCAGTCTGTTGCAAAGTCACTTGCCGCTGCAAGGACGGGTGACACTGGGCGTCGAAGAGATGCGTCAAATTTTTGTGCTCTATCCTGCCGTTCACAAGGCCTACGAAGAAAAGGTCCCGCTCGAACTGAGTGACGAACAGTTTTGGAGGAAATACTTGGAATCGGAATACTTTCATCGAGATCGTGGACGACTCGGAACGGCAGCCAGAAATCATGCCGCGGATGCCAGTGCCGATTATAAAAAGGCTCAAAAGGCTGCCGAAGATCAAGATGCTCGAGCTGCGGCGGTCGGGACCGACGATCTGTTTTCGAGGTACGATCAGAAACTGCGAGAAGAACAGCGACGACGAGAACCACAAATGGCGGCTAACGTGAAACGCGGAGGAACCGCGATGGTGGGTAGTATTGCTCGCGCCAAAAAGTGGGGCACGGAACTTGCTGTGGGTCAATTCGACCTGGCGTCCACGTTTGAGACAGAACGAGGCCAATTGCTGGAAGGTCCGCGAGACAATCATCCGCTGAATCAAATGGATGATGGTAGAGGCTCCAAGGTTATACAAAAATACAATCGACACTGGGCGATGGTACTACATCCCGAACAGGCTGTGGCGGGTAGTAATTTGGTTGATGTGGCACACCAGAGTGTGGCGGATGTCTTGGACGATGATGAAGATGCCAAAGCTAATGGTGGATTGGACAAGGAAATGAAGAAATTGATCGGCTTTGCCATGGCCGATAAAGAGGACGCCAACCATGCTACAGGGACAGGGTATGAAGTCGATTCGGACGATGGTATTCTTCATGAAGAATCGCTTACGCTCAAGAATGTCGAAGCGTACTATTCAGGACAGCAGAAAAACAATCAAGACACATCAAAACCTATCAGTGAAGAAGAGTCAAAACGAGAGGCCGTCTTTTCGCAGGCCTTGGCTTCCAAAATGAAGGCCTTTGCAGCACAAAAGAAACAGGAATCCGAGAATGGTACCTCCATGGCCACGTTGATAGAAGAAAGTTTCCCGCCGGCCGAAACGGGTCGAAACCTCATGTCGGCCCTGACCAAAAAGATGGCACAAGATTCCAAAACCAATGCGGCAACTTTAGAAATTGTCAAGACGTTACCAGAAGATTTCAAGAAGCGACTGCATTCGTACTTTCGGCGATCGTCGGAGCTCTTGCGTCACTTTTTTGGTCTTCGGCAGTTAGAATCACAAGGCAATATGGGAACGTACAGCAAAAAGCTATCCCGCATTGTGGGAGGTATGGAAACATTTTACCGTGAGATGGAAGAAATGCGCAAAACGTTTGCTCAAACAGAAATAGGAGAATTGCAACGGAAGATGTGTGATCCTATCATGGATCAATTGGACTGGGCCTTTAAACTCCATCGAGAGGGTATTGGAGGTGCAGGAAGAGGCGGTGGTTTTGTCACCGTGGAGGAATTGTAGCTGCTCCACTAGTCTAGTGCAGTGAGTTTTCGCTAAAGTGGTTTAAAAGGATTGTTTCCGTACTGAATAGCTTCTTTTGATTTTACGGTCTCTGAGCCCCCACGCTGACAAAGTTGCAGACACTATCTACCCTACTTGTTTTCGCTTCCCTTCTTCGCAAGCATCTTGTATCTTTCATACGCATTGAGTTACGCAGATTTGTCCTCGTTGTCCATATTGCCATCGGCAGCGTTACCGTCAGCAGCGTTGCCACCACCGATATCTTGCGTCAAATCAAGACCCACCAGTTCTTGAATATGGTCAGTGCGGGACCAACCCATAAAATTTAGAAACAGGGAAAAGGGCATCATAGTAGCGAATGTCCAACCAATAACAAACAAAATAGCACAGATTTGGCAAGCTAACAGGTTGCCATCTACTCGGCCATTGGTAAAGGAATAAAAAAATCCTGGGTGGACAGCAGATTCTTCTCCATAAGCTTGTTTTAGACGCTCAGGGGAAGTCAAGAGTCCGACGGCAAGCATTCCCCACATCCCACCAATCATGTGGACTGGAATAGCATGTACAACATCATCAATTTTCATTGCGACTAGGCCTTTTGATCCACCAACATAAATCACACCGGCAACAGCTCCCGTAGCCAATGCCGCCCACGGCTCTAAAGTAGCACAACCCGCCGTGATCTGCATGGAAAAAGAGGATTTATGGGTAAGACTATATACATCCTTACAATATTGAACTGTACAGTGCCCTGCTGGTCTTCCTCGAATGCTTACCGATACTAGACCGGTCAAGGTTCCATTCATTGCGGCTAACAAATCAAAGCGCACTTCGCGTTCCAGCAACATTTTGAAGATCAGTGCAGAGATACATCCTGCGGCAGACGCGAACACGGTATTGATGGAGCAGAGGGATACAATGCTGGATTGGTAGGGATTGTCGTTCAACAAAAGAGCAGTACCCGGATTGAAACCAAACCATCCAAACCATAAAATGAAAGTTCCGAGCATTTGTAGGGTAACACTGTGTACAGGAAACGGTTTGGGCACACTCAGGGCGTGCCCTGTAATGACATCATAAAAACGTCCACGTCGCGAACCCAGCATGTACGCAGCATACAAAGCTGAACATCCCCCGGTCAAATGTACTACTGCACTTCCCGAAAAGTCCACTGCGCCAATGCCTAAAAACGGATCATGATTCCGTGGGCTCAAAAAAACCTTGTGGTGACCACAGAGCATGGGCGACAATAGGGTAGACAAATCCTGCCAAGACTATTGAGTACCACACGTAAGCTGTTATTTGACACCGCTCTGCCACCGTCCCGGCGACAATGGCAACTGATGCAGCCGAAAAGGCATATCGAAAAAAGAAGCTGACCAGGGAAAATTCACCACTGCAAAAGAAATTGGAGAGTCCTGCGACAAGACCAAAAGGCAGAAGGTTTGAGAGTCGATTATCACACATACACGAGTGGTGAGTTATTTATAATAGAAAAAAACCTCTACACAGGCAGGTCGTATATTGTCTTGTACGTACCGGCAAAGGTGGTCGTCGGTGGAGCGTCGGGATTTTGTGCGTCATCTCCACCAAAAGCAAAGGCATAGCCAAAGCAAAAGTAGGCAATGGCAACAACTGAGGCAACTAATAATTTATTGATCATAGCATTTTGTGTATTCTTTTTTCGAACGCTGCCCGCACAAATCATGGCAAATCCAGCTTGCGTAAAAAATGCCAGAGCACCACTCAATATCAACAAATACGACTGCATTCGGAAATCGATCGAGCTTTGCTCTGCTTCCAGCGTGGAGGAAATACACTGCAGTACTAAAAGTTTATCTGATTCTCCATACTGTGCACTGCAAGTATCGTAAACGGAAGATGTGTTGGACGACATACTAAATAATTTGCAACTCGGACCAGCTGGGTCGGCTAATACAAGTAGTGTACGGTGTAAGTGCCTTAGTTTTTCTTTTAGTTCAAAGTTCAAAAGAAAAGGGGGTCTCCAGATTTTGGTGGTTCGAGTATTTATTTGTTGACGATTAATTTCGTTCCTTGGAGTTCTATTTTTTCTATGATTTATGATTGATAAATAATCAAATTAAATCATACTCGTGCGTAACTTTGATGGTGAGTGGACAGTGACCAATAATTTTTCAATGTCAATGACTTGTTAAGGTGAAGGGATAGGGCTTAGTACTGTTGTAACTTGATTCCTGGAATGAATCACGAACGAACAGCGACGAGCAACAACAAACGACATCAAAGTTGTAGACCCCAACACAAAACTTTTCGATCCAGTCATTCCACACACTCTCTCAACGAACCACTTAAGTAAGAACTAAAACAAAGCAACGATGGGAGAAAGAAAGGTCCTAAACAAATACATCCCAGCGGACTTTGATCCTTCTTTGGTTCCCAAGGGAAAGAAATTGTCTCAAAAGGATGGAACCGTTCCCGTTCGCATGATGCTTCCCTTTTCCGTGCAATGTACGACCTGTAACACCTTCTTGTACCGTGGTCGCAAGTTCAATTCCAAAAAGGAACCCATGGGTGGACCACAGGGTCGGTATCTTGGTATTCAACGGTGGCGATTTTATATCAAATGCACGCACTGTTCCAGAGCGATAACCTTTTGCACCGATCCGCAAAATGCCGATTACGAAATGGAATCCGGTGGGACGCGGAACTACGAAGTTTACAAGGACCAATCCAAAAAGGAAGAAGAAGCCGCACAAGATCAGGAAGAGGAAGAGAAAGTTGATCACATGAAGGCACTAGAAAATCGCGTTCTGGACAGTCAGCGAGAAATGGCGGATCTGGACAACCTGGAAGAAATCAAAGCCATGAACCGGAGACACGTCAATCTGCTGTCCGCCAAAGTTGGGGAAGAATTCGATGAAGGTGTCAAATCTCTATTGGACAAGATTGACGCCAAGAAAAAGGGAAACGATGGTGAGGGGCTGGATTCGGCCATTGAATTGACGGATGAATTGACGGAAGAAGATGAGGCATTGATCAAATCGATTCAATTTGGCAAACCAGCTGCAGAACAACAACATTTATTAATAGTACGAGATGGCAATGGCAAGGCGACGAAGAAGAAGCAAGCCAAATCTATCAAACGTCTCGATGAAGAGGACGAGCGACGATTGGAGGAACAGCGGCAACAAGAAATTGCAAAGATGGAACAGAGACAGAGGGAGATCGATCAAAAGGCCAAGGAGAAAAAGGCGGCCTTTCCTGTTGTTAAAGTCAAGCGTCGAAGACCGACAGCAGCTGCAAACCAAGCAAAAAAGGAAATGCCCAAAAAGCAAAAGGTGACAACCAGCAATCCAAATAGTGCAAATTCAGGAGCCGTGGGTCTGGCAAGTTTGTTGGGTGGCTATGGTTCTTCGTCGGAATCAGATTAACTTGGTCATATGTAGTGTGTATGTGGAGGAGCGCGCAGACTAACATGACAGCACCCCTTCACTGAGCTAAGCTAGCTTCTTTTCCTCTACTGTTGATCCTATTTTGACCTCCGTGTGGTGCTTTGTATTTGTCGTTTTAGTTTGGACATGGTGTCATCATCGATCGAATCGACGTAGTGCGCCACGATATCTCTGGCAAATTGTGGCATGGTTTTATGGGCGCGCTCTTCCCCCCACTCTTGCAGCACGTGCAGATAATTTCGTAGAATGTGATAGTCAATACTGTACCGCGCGAAATTTATTCCTTTGGGACCCACAACGTTGGACAAGACAAATGCTAGAATGTTGCCCATGAATAGAGGCATTCCTTTTTCGGGTATCTTGCCTCCCACCATGTCCAGAACAATGCTGTCCGATGCCACTGTGGCCGATGCCAATTTTTCATGGGAACCTGATCCCCAGGCTACCTCTCCAACATGCAAACGATCCGCTTCGATGGCCGTCTGTACCATTCTAGATCCTCGTTCGTTGCGCACGGTCAGCGTTTGATACGATTCGTCCATTCGCGCACCAGCAAGTGGAGCTCCCATGTATCCCACAACAACATCTGCGAGACCATTGGTGTAATCAAAACACGCCAGACACGACGTCGCAATAGAAGGCAATGCAATGGTACCGGGCAAACAGAAATACGGTTTCTTGACGTATCCATCTTGGGTCTTTACGTGGACTTTATAGTCTTGCATGAACTCATATCCTCGTACTTTTTCTTTAAGTGTATCGATTTGAACGCCTTCTTGCAGAAATCGTTGTGCAGCTTCGGGCGAAGGACTATTATCAACGCAATTGGTACCGAGAACGTAGATATTGTCCAGATCCAAATCGTCTTGAATGGCTCGAAAGGCTTGTACACCACAGCCTACTCCACAAAACAACAGGTTCCGAATAGAAGAATCTTGTTGAATCTCGTCCAAGAGTCGCAGACTGGGGGCCAAGGCCGGTTTCACACCTCTACCTCTCAAAACATCTTCCGATGTCCGAGCGAGAATGGGCTCGGGAGAACTCCAATTGAATTGTTGATCGTCATCATCATCACCACGATCGCTGGAAGCAATGCACACTACCGCATCGACTTGGCCTGATTCTAACATACTCAAGGCAATGCCCGTGACTACTCCGGTCCATTGTGCATCTGGAATTGATTTTCCCTTTGCCAGTCGTACGGGTTCGTGCAAGACTCCAAACCGGGCTTCCTCTGCAACGTCTCCCAGGATGTTGGCTTTGTTGTTGTTCTTCTTCTTGTTGTTGGACCACTGCATACTCTGTAAATCTCGTCTTCGACCGTGTATTCTTTCCTCGGCGGCGTCGATTCTTCCCATACCGTCTCCTAAAAAGGCACAGGAGTCTACGACGCGAGACACAAAGCTCGTTTCGCAAAGTCCACATTTGGAACAATGTTCTTTCGCAGGAAAACGTTCGGGCCATCCACTTGGATCAATTGGTTTGTTGCTGAATGATGATGACGATGATAATGACGTAAGGGCTTGAGCGAGCAGAAAAAAATTGGGAAGCAATAGGACCAACAGTATCCCAATGCTAGAGTTATGGAAGGTAGAAAATCGTGCCATAGTTGATTTCTGACGAGAATAAATGCACGTGAAAGATTCCAAAATAAATGCGTGTGTAGTGTTAGTTGGTCTACTGCTAGTAGTCTCTACTACTACTACTACTACTAGTAATAATAGTCTAGTAGTAGAGTCTACTAGTCTAGTGTTGGGAAAAAAGTTATGTCGAATTTGGATCTTTCAAACCCGTTTAAATATTTGATCATGCAGGAGTTAATGGGTGCAGTTGAGAAAAACTCCCCATTTTTCACCCAGGCTAATAAAAACAATAATGACATAATATTATTGTATGTGGTACAAATGTGCGCTTTCCTTTCTTACGTTATTTTCCATTCTTTTTCACAAAAAGAGAACGAAACAAAAAGCGTACATTACGCAGTACGAGACATAGCACACAATCTCAAATCAGTCGTAGCAATAACTATGAAGTTTCGACCACTCGCGTTCGACTACCATGTAGAGGCAATGGAGCGTCTCTTGGAACAAAAGGAGCAACGCCAAAACGAGACATTATGGATTGTTCCTGTTCCACCGATCAATACTACCGGAGGAGGAATCGATGACAGCGATGGTGACGACGATGTAAACGGTGCAAACGCAAAAGCGTCACCACCGCTTGCCGTCGACTCTCAACAACAACAACAAGAAAAAGGCATTTCTCCTGCATCTCCCAACGAAGGTAATATAAAAGAATCCGTTGAGGTGTTGGTGGTAGACGACGATGCGGTTTCCGACTACAGTGCCGCCACCAACAACAAGCCGAATCAGAATCCACCAACACCGCTTGATTTGGTCGTTAGCTTTTCTACCAACCAAAATGTTGCACATGTGCATTCTCTGAATACACCCGCCACTTCCAAGAGAGCTTCCATCAGAACGGTTGCCGTCATCACTACTCACAAAAAGACTGTGACCAGCGAGATTGGTGGATGTGCCGAGAACGAAATTTTCGAACAAAAACAAAAGCAAGAAGACGAAGAGAACGAAGTTACCTTCCCAAACCAACTATTTAAGAATGCATCGGTACAGACGTCCTCGGAAAATGCATTGATCCCAACAACCGTGAGCATCACCAACCACAAGGTACGGTCGCCCAATCAAAATTGCGCGGATGGATCCCGCATCCAGGATGAGCCTTTAGACTTCAAACACGACGATATCGAGACGAAACTTACAGAGCAAGGCAATGAATCATTTCGACCATCTCTACTTTCCCAAGCGCACCCTTCGAAAAAATGCGATGACGATGTCATCATCAGCGACGCATCCGCTACCGATTTTGAAGAGAACCTCGCTTCTCCAAAAACGAGCAGTAGCAACAAAAATATTATCATTCCTCTTGAATCCTTACTATTCTTGACTCCGGTTCGCCCGCCTCAGCATCAAAAGCCACCTGGCTTGCAAACCCAACAAAAGACCATATTTGTGAGCGACTTGTATTCATGCTCCCCTTGGCTCTTACGCTTGTTGAGCACGATTCGGCGGAATAAAAATACGCGCCGTCTGGCCAATGCTCCCTGTCAGAATCCGTACTACATGGCGTTTCCTCGAGCTTTACGAATTGTTCATCCCGTCCGCCCTGCCTGGGTTGAAGCAATGCTTTGGTCGTTTCACCAGCAGATATTTCACGAGAAGCATTTTCCTCATCGTCCAGCTCGACTATTGTCGCACCGGGATGCCTCCGCTTGTGACCCTCATGGCTCCTTTGGCCCTTGGAAGATTGAATCACAGAAAGAGCGACGATTCGTACTTCTCCAAGACAAGGGGAGTGCGGTAACTTCCACGGAACGTACTGAAGACGATGATGTTGAGCTGTGTGCTGTGAACAAAAGTGAAAGTCCTCCTCCCCTTAAAACTTCCGATGTTCAACCTCGCTGTGAAATAGTCGAGCAACCTCAGATGGAACCGCAGAAAAATGAGCTGCAAAGTGAGCAGATCCCAGTGGTCGCAGTCCAGACCATACTCAAGACGAAAGAAATGACGGTCGAGGGGCAGCTAACGCCAACATTATCACCGCTTGATAAGCAAGCGATGCATCCTGCCAAGCGACAGAAAAAACATCAATCTGTTCTTCCTGCAGATGTTGATTGGTTGCGGCGTGTTCCAAGCTATCACAGTCTATCCAGTGACTCTACAGAGAATAGGAGCCATAATCGTCGGGATCTTGTGAAGCGTAAAGGTTCTTTCAAGACGGCGCATCCTTCACCATCGCAGTGCAAAGGTCCTCGATTGAGGTTGCTCTCTATTACTCCCATTCGGACAGAGCAACCAAAATTTCAACAGCAGAAGAGCGAGGAAGAACACGACCCGATCAAGAAGCAAAAGTTGTTTCAACATCCACAGATATTTAACGACAGACAATATGAAGCTTTCCTAATGAAAGACGACTCCATGAAACAGAAGCGCAATCCCGCTTTGTCGGAAGAAGCGTTTCTCCAACACACTAATTCTCCTCCTGATAGCGGTGGAAACAAGGATACCCCTAAGGTTATTGATAAAGAGCCGCCTGCTTTAAAATCTCAGCCGTCTCTTCGGCTATCTCTAACGAAGACTTCCCCAAACTTGCCTTTAACGGAAGAAAAGCAGACTGAGGCCCAGCAAGACATTCCCATTGCTGCCGAACAGATTGCAACGCAATTACAGCAGCCTCGCTCCTCGGAGATGAAACATTTTCCAGCTGTTTCCAATAGCATAGACAAAGACGAAGAGGCCAAGGTTCTGTCCAAAGCGGAGAAAAAACGACTGAAGAAAGAGCGAAAAGCTGCTAAAAAGAAGGTAAGTTTTTGCGAATAATTTTTTGTTTTCTCCGTTTCCTACGGATAAGATTTTTTTACTTTTCCCCATTCCTCAGGAAAAGAAAGAGCGCAAACGTGAGAAAAAGCGGAAACGTGAGAGTAATAAGGAAGACAGTGATGAAATCATTTTCTTGGGAGTGCGACAGAGCCCGGTGCCTCCTCATCCTACTAATCCTATCAATGTGCATCTTCCCAAAAGCAATAAACAAACGCCTGCGGTCATGAAAGTGGAGCTTCCAAGAGAGCCAATACATGAGCGTCATTCCAGCAAACCGCGGACAGCTTCAGTTCAATCACAAGCGGCCCGTAATTCCGGCTACCCTCCTACGGTCGTTGGCAAAACTCATGCTGCGAGTCGAGTAGCGACTGGACATCCGCGTGGCATTATATCTCGGCCGGCTGTCCCAATATCAACTGCACCTTCAATCAAACCGGACATAACCCGTCCAGTTATCACTACACGCAATTACGTCTCAAAGAATCAAGGGCAGCCAACTCAGAAAAAGAGTATCGCTCCGCCTTCTCATAACCCTATTCTGCCTCCTTGTAGCAAATATTCTAACATGGCGCCCATTCAGGTGCTGTGCTCCGAGTCATTTCTAGAAGGTTGGAGTCAAGCTGTCGTGGAACTATCTAGTGGACGGTGGGTACAATCTCTATTGCGAGAAACCCACAAGAAAATAAGTAACCCACTCCCCGATTCCCATGTTCTCGGTCGAAAGTTTGTCTTTTGCGATAGCTTGGCCTGTGATATTTGCGAGATTTCAGTTGAACTTCCAAACCAACGCGGAATCATCGTTCAATCAGTCAAGCCTCGGGACGGGGCACTGAAGAATTTCACGATGGAAATGGTTCAGAAGGCAGCATCTGAGCGGTACCGAGAGCTGCATTGCATTCTAGTTCTCGTTGCTGAACCGAGTCCAAGCCAAGCAAATGAGCTCGTTCAGCTTCAAACGGGCGTCACCGGGGATTTGTGTTCTTCGCAGGTGTTCTTTTCATTTGTCACCGCCTCGTCCTTGTCCGCGATGTTGGCTCGTGTCATCCTCGGGTCGCTACCAAAGAACAAGCAGGCCAAGAACTACCAAGTGCTCCTGGCCAATAGTGAAATAGTAACTCGAGTGAACTTCTTGGTGCATCTGCTTCCATCTTTGTCGGTCGAAGAAGCCTTTTCGGTCATCACCGAGAATGGCAACCCTCGATTGCAAATGCAGAAGATACTGTCTAGCGAAACTGAGCGGCGGATGTTTTGCAAAGCTGTCAGACCCGGCGCGATGGCGCAGCTAACATACTTGCTTGCAGCGAATCTCAGCAGCGATGGGATGCCGTAAGATTGCGAATTCCTAATCTAACGAAGAAATCTGCGCTACTGAAATCAATGTCTATCTGTGTTGTTTTTCCAAGTACCTATAAGAACTTGTTTTCTTGATCTACAAAAATGTCTATCTACAAATTGCAAGCTACAATATTTGCAAGAGCAGCGCACTAAAATATTTCAAAGGACTCATCGGCAGCCTTCAATTTTGCGTAGATCAGGGCCAAATCGTCGCCCTCCTTAATACTGTAGGGCCCTTTCTTTTGCTCCTCCGATTGAGAGTCGCGAAGCATATTCATTAAAGCTTCTTGCTGGCTTTCGTCGTTTGGATCAATCCGCAGTCCACCGAATTCCGGCTCTTCGTATTGATCAAGGGAGTCGTCAATTTCTCGTCGAATGTCTCTTGTATTGGCATTTGAAAGGCCTCTCATATCTAGCTCGGAACTCCATTCGTCTCTATCCTCGCTAATAGGCGCCCCCGTCGTAGGTAAAAATACGCGGGAGTAGGTTTCCATAAAAGCAGTAGACAAAAGACATGCCACATCTGCTTCACCGTCATCAATGCTGACTTGACCAGCTCCTCCAAATTCATCATCCACAAACCTTTCAAATGCCGTATCCGAACCCATATTGGCCTTTGCTGCTAGTCCTATATGCGCAAAGCCATGGTTTTGGCCAGGAAATACCTTCACTAAATGATCTTTGATTCGGTTGTCTTGGCTCAACAGATTCTTTAACTTGGACGCATCCTCGGGTGTGGCTCCTGGTATTTCGTCGTTTCCGGCAAAAACTGCCATGACGGCTAATTGTTGTTGTTCACTCTCCGAATCTGTTTCAGTTCCCACGGTTCGACCCTTGCCGAATAAGGCTGTTGCGTTGTATCGAGTAGGGTACCAGGCGACTGCTGCTAGCGGATTAACAAGAGGAGGACCAATACTTCCATCAACATCGTGCACGTTGTCGTTTGGCAAATATCCAGCTGCAGCCTCCAGCGCCCGACCGCCACCATAGCATAATCCCCATACGACTACTGAACTGACGCCGTATCGTTCTCTCAAGCAAGCAGCAGCTGCTCTGATATCCACGGAAACACGAAGGTCGTCGTGCTGTGCTCTCCACTCCTCGTATGATTGCCCTTTTTCGTTTTGACCAGGTGATTTGGGATCCTCCTTCCAAGGATTTCCTCTGAAATTTTCAATGGAATAGAAGCGACAAGATTGTGAGAAAAATCAAAGCAATACAATTTACGTTCAGCCTGCACAAAATGAAACACCTACCGGAACAAATCAGGTGTCATGACAACAACTGGTTGACATTCAAAGGCAATCTTTTCCGCCAACGTTTCAATATCCGGTGAAAAAGCTCCGTAGACATCTGGCAGAAGCAGGACCCCTTGCACTTCCGACGCTGAAAGTTGAGCGCCTGTCAAAGTAAATTTTCCCCAATCTGAGTAATCACGTTCTACCACATTCGCATAAAGACCCGTTTCGTCTCCTTCATCCATACCCACATCGTCTTCAAATCGTGTAGGAATTTTACTAGCCTTTTCCCGTTTCAATTGAATCTCCCGCAGTCGTGCCTCGGCCGCTGTGTTATTTTGGGCATTTCCCCCGGCCAAAAATGGTCTGAGAGCATCGCGAGACGCCACTACAGATGCAGAGACGTACGACTGATTGGATCCCTTAAATTCCACCACTGTCTGTGACAAGCAATCGACAACCACCTTTCGTCCTTCGTAATCATCTACAATTCGAGCCTCTGTACCCCAAACTTCAGATTTGAATCCTTTTTCACTATTACTAGAGTCGTCGTTGTTGTATTCGTTTTCCTTTTCAAATTCCGCATCCACTACCTCGTCTTTGGTATTCTTCCATGATCTAAAATTTTTGCCTTTTTCGTCTTCTTCCAAATAATCTGTCACATCAATCAGTTCCTTGCCCTTTTCTTCGGCTAGTTGCTCCGCTTTGGATTTTGCAGTAGTTTCTTTGGTAGTGGATGATGAAGTAGTAGTAGGTGTAGTAGTTCCTTCTTTTTGTTGACGTTGAAATGAGGGACTGGTTGGAATCGTCGCAGGCAAGAGACGATCAATTAATTCTTGTTTGAGGCCACTGACTTTGAGGCCTCGTAATCGCAGCTGCTGTTTCAATTGGGACACGGTAAGTTCTTCCAATTCCCCCCGAGAAAAACCTTCTTCCATACCCTGGGGTAATTCCACCGGATCCACAAATTCATCGTCTTCTTCATTTTCAAAATATTCATCATCTAATTCGTCGTCTGTGACAGCAGCTCTCATCACCAGCGGTATTCTATATTGAGAACCAAACCGTCGCGGTGAGGGAGTTCGCGATGCAAAAACTGCTACTGGTCGCTGCTGCTGCTGCTGCTGCTGCTGCTGTGGAAAGAATGATGCCGTCCAGGGAAACGCTGCTGATATTCGTAGCAATAAAATAATGGCTAATGCCAAATTGTTCAGGGACAATATTACTGACATTTTATGGATATAATATATTGGTTAGTCTTATCTTGGTTTGAGCTGTTGGAATGTGGAGAGTGTTTGTTTGTTGTGGTCTTTGGATTCATGCCATATGCCATCAATGAGTTACTACTGTACTCCCACTACTTGGTATATTATTTAATTTACTCGAACAGTTTAGTAGATCTCACCTAGAGTACTACTACTAGCTACTCTAGTAGTATAGTAGTTTTGCTACTACTAGCTAGAGTAGTAGTCTAGCTAGTCTACACATTTTTTTTGTCAAAATCGAATCCAATCAACGAATGGATCCAAATTTAGAACAAGTGAGCGTACTAGGGGGCTTTTTTGAAAAGGTCATGAGCTTCTACTCACAAGAGTCTTCTAATGTCATAGCTACTACTGAGTAGTCTACTACTCGTAGCTAGGAGTAGAGTAATAATAGTCGTGATCGGCTAGACTAACTAGAGTAGTACTAGAGCAGTCTAGAGTACTGTTTTTTTTGTTGAACTACTGCAGTAGACTACTAGAAGCTAGTGCAGTAGTTCGAAATTGGAGTAATGGCAATAGGTACAGTAGCTAGAAAATAATATGATAATTGTGTTAGAGGGCGTTTATCTCCATGGAAATTTCGTTGGTAAGCCGTTGCAAGGACCGGTTCTTGCTCATTTCGGGAATGATGACCGTTCGGACCAACGACTTGCGGTCCAAGTTGAGGACTTCTGGTGACGACGAGAGCCACCAACAATGCACGCCGACGACAGTGCCTCCGTTTTTATTTGCGTTAGTACTCCCAAACAATAGCATATCCACCAGCACCCGAAACATGTCGGCATGCCCTCCCAGCGACAAGGTTCGAACATAGAGTGTCAACCAATGCTGAAATTCGGAAGCAGAGCCAACCGCTAGTGCACAGGCCATGCGGTCTTCGCAATGGGACCGCGTGGCGGAATAATTGGCCTTGTCCTCCGAGCTTTGGAAAATTACATGAGCAGAATCTCGACCAGCTGCTCGAGAGCGGTGCGAGGGTGTTAACGAAGAATCCAAGGCACCCAATCGAACAGCATCGTCCAGTTTGGAAAGAGTGCCACCACGGGAAGATGCTAATTTTTCGGACGGTAGTGTACTGTAAAAATCAGAAAGCACAAAGCGTCCATCCGATATTCTTGTCCAAAGTTCCATCTTTAAGTTGTACACAAAAGCTTGAATTGAACCGTAGGCACTAACAGCGGAAGGTCCTGTATTGGATCGAATGACACCTCGAGCTGGCGAGTCCGTTCCAGCGCGATTGGACGTCTGACTTAACGAGAGCAAAAGCAATAGCTGGTCCGTCTCGGTGATTTGAATCCGTGAAAGTTTGGGCAACCTCGCTTCGCTACCAGCAATCTTGGCTGTTCCCAACGACATGTGTACCATGGCAGGCATGATGGAACCCTTGTAGCGGAGTCGAAGCTCTGGAATCAACTCATACACTCCAAAGGTACCATCCGCTGTCACCACTAGCATGTCAAATTTGTTAGAGCCGTCAGCTTCGGCAGCTTTTCGTTCGTGGATTTGCAAGGCAACAATGGGATGGCCCAGAACCAACAATGGATGCGATCGAAAGGCGATTCCGCAGGACCATCCCAGTGTTGGTGAGGTCCCGTAGAGCTGAACGGAACCATCTGCAGTTCCCACGGCCAATAACTGCGGCGACGCTGCCAGAGCTGAGCAAGCTGTACCCACTATCTGGTCTTTCCACGACGTTGTTCCTTCTTCGCTAATTTTGATATCGATGCACGAAAGCGAAGCTCCTTTTGAACCCAGTGGCACACGGAAAGAATTGGTACAATTAGCCACGAACTTCTTCTCGGTATCCGACTCGCTGGCTGTGAGGAGTGGGAGATCGACGGACTGAATTCGACTAGTGTTGTGAGGGAGAACTGCGCTGACGACAATTCCACTCGACGCGGGAATCTGGCGCTGTGCTGTGGCCGGTGGTTGGACATGAGGCGCTGTGTCTTCTGTTGCAGCACCACCCCCCGCCGCGGGCGTGTCGCGTTTATGCTGGACCATGCCATCTGTCGTTGCGGCTGCCTTTTCTGCCAAATCGGTGGCATATTTCAAGGGGTCTGTCTCTTTGTTTTTCTGTTTGTTGCTATTGTCGGCAGCGCCTCCATTTGTGCTTTGGGCTGGTCGTTTCGGGGATCCTTGCGAAGCGTCCACACTCATAAACACCGGTCGAATGCGCTTTTTGCCCTTGGATTGCGTTTCTTGCTGCTGTGACCTGATCGAAGCAGAATTGATGCTCATCTGCATCGGACCAGTACCACCATTCATAGTGGCGTCGCCATTTTCACGATTGCCGCCACCATTTTCGTTGTTACTGCCTCCTTCTTCTTCATCCATCCGATTTTCCAAGGACATTTGCAAGGCATTTTCAATAAATTTTGGAGTCGACGAATCCCCCACGAATAGACCTCGTTTCCTGAAATCTCCTGCCTCGTCCAAGTCGATGCCGTAGCGAAATTTAAAGAGTCGCGCTTGGTCTCTGCTGGGCAAAAGCGGACCAACTTCTTCGGGTACTTTGAACCGTAAGGCTACGCAATGACCATCCAGGAGTGATACCAGAAGAACCATAGAATGAGACCCCATTTTGGCCCAGGCCAAATCCGTGACTGTACACCGAGTTTCACTGCATTGTAGTTTAAAAATGGGACGCGACTTTCGAGTACTCCACACGGTCACAAATCCATGTCGATCCCCCAATGCCAATAACGTAGCATAGGATGGTTCGTGTTCCTCGTCATTTTCGCTACTACTGCCACTGTTGCTGCTGCTGTTGCTCCCGCTGCTATTCCCGGTCTTTTTATTGTCTTTGGAAGATGCCGCCAGTAGGTACGAACAGTGTCGACTCACCACCACGGGTTGCTTGTGTCCCACTAGATTGGCTGCCCCGGCTGGTGTCGATTGTCCCGTACTGACGTTCCATCCTTCTCGAGCAATCGTCGAGGCCACGTGTTTGTTCTTGACGACACAATTGGTACTGCAAATAAAGGCCCCGTCCGTGGACCAGCTCAACCGTCGAAACAGCGTTTGACTCGATAACGATTGTGCATTGTCTTCTTTCCACTGTCGAAAAATTCCCGAACCTGCATCGATCCTTCGTTCCAGTCCCCAGTCGTCGTGTGCCCGCCAGATGCAAATGGCGGGATCGTCTCCTGATGATGCCAGATAGGTCCCAGCAGGATCAAAGGTAACACCCTTAACCGTCGATGTGTGAATACCTTTGCCCAGTACCTTGTAGGGATTGACAAGAACGTTGGAATGTGTGACGTGACCCTGATTGGACGTCAGGTCGGTCAATTTCCAAACAATTATAGGAGTTTCACTATCCAAAGAACAGCTAACGAGATGAGAATCATCCGGTGCCCAGGCCAAGCCGACTACATCGAGTCCATGACCACGGCAAAGTTTGATACGAGACCAATGTTCGGCGGCTGCTCCGACGTGGTGGAAATTGTCTGTCAGATTTCCTGTGATAGTTGGTTGATTGTCTTTGGTATAGATACAGACAGATCCGTCATCTCCAGACGAAGCCAAGTATTTACCATTGTTGGAAAATCTCACAGCCAGAACAGATGAACCGGTATGGGCCGACAGTGTACAAAGAAGGCGCTTCTGATGATGAACGTCTCCTGTTGATTGTCTCGACGGCGATGCTACTGCTTTTGCTGCTGGGTTGATGCTGTTGCTGATAATACTCTTGTTCCTGTCCGTGGGTTGCTGCTTTACGGGAGAGGGTAGAATGGCTTCTCCTCCCTTTTTTCTTCGTACTAGATTAGACAAATCGTGAACTTGTTGTTGCGAGGATTCTTGGTCATCTCCAGCAGCTTGGTCGTCGTCGTCGTCATCATAATCATCTCCTTCTTCTGCGTTTGTATCTGAAACTTCTTCTTCCTCTTCTACTTCCTGCTCCGAAGCCTCGCTGCTTTCGTATTTGCCATCTTCTTCGAAACGACCTCGCTTTTTGGAAAAGAGTGCTCCGGCATTCCAAAGCCGCACCGTGCCATCTCCCCCGCACGTTGCAATCCTCGTTCCGGCTGGATTGATGTCCAAACTGTAAATGGCACACTTTTTACGAGAATTCTGTAACAAACTAAGAGAGTTGGTTGCGGCCGTTGTGTCCAATTTGTCACTACCAGGAGCAGCAGCAATACCACCACCACTACTACCACCAGCAGTTTTGCTTTCATTGGCATTGGAAACTGCAACATTAGTAGCTGTGGTTGTGGCATTGGAAGGAGGAACCACAGCACCAGCAGCATTACCAGGATTCAAAATGCTATTGCTGCCACCTCCTCCTGGTTCACCACTGGTGTGGACCAGCCACAACGGAATCTCAGCTACGACCATTGTGCTTTTGGAAGAAGAAGACAAAAGAATGTATGTATGTATATGTAGACACAAGACAAAACCAGAGAACTGTTCGTAATATATAGAGTAATTTTCTTCTTGGGAAAAAGTTTGCTGTACTGTATGAGAATTATTGATGTCCTTTGCTGTATGTGTTGGTGTTGGTGTGGGCGGTTGAGAAAACAGCCACTAATATTTATTACAGTATAGTATTGGAGTGACGGTACGACGATAGAGGTTGGAATGTTGTATGTTGTTGAGTGTTGAGATGATGAATGAAAGCAGCGTGCTTTCATTCAAAATACAAGTAGGCGGGAGAAGATACGCCACAGCCTTAAAATCGAAATAATTACCTGTTGCTAGCTGTGGAAAAATTGTACTGTAATAATTAGAGTAGTATTCGATACTAGTAGTAGTAGTAGTGGTATCATGAGTTGTTACTACTATCTACTAGTAGTAGTAGTAGTAGAGACCTCCCGCCACATCCTTGCTACCGACGATGCAAGACGTGGAAGCAATAGAGTTAGAGATAAACATCAGGAATAAAAGAACAAAACGTGAACGCTTTTTTTTTAAGTTGTCGTTCGTTGCCATTCTTCGCTTGAACCCACCCAAGGTCAACTCAGATCTACTAGGTCTACTTGTTGTTAACGATTCTAACGATCTTCGGAACAGTCAAGCCGACCGTTACAGTAGCAGCCTGTAGTGTAAGAAAAAATTTCTACTTCATCGGGAGAGGCATTCTACGCAGTAGAGTATTAGTCAGCGCTTACTTTATCAGACAAACCAGACCTGACAAGATTGAACAATGAAAATGGTACTAAACTATAATCCGAGTACAAATAAATAATGTATAACACTTCAATCACCAAAAAGAGTCGCTTGCTTTTTTCAAACTGTCTCTTATCGCCCACAACCCAGATGAAAGACCTGCAAGACCCTTACAAACGCCTCTTCTTCGAGGCACTCCCACCATCCTTCACTACCTTCACTGGGCTACCACCAGAACGCTTGGCATTGGGCAAGCCCCGGCCCCGTGCAGCCCGACCGCGAGATCCTCCATCGGTTGTTTCTTGTTCTGTCAACCAAATGGCGGCAGCTGCGATCAGATTCTCCATGCCTTCGCCCAACTCTTCGTCGTCTTCGGTTTCACTCTCACCACCGTCGCCATCCGATCCGGAGCCTTCTTCATCATCGATTTCGGCATCTCCTTCCTCTTCCTCCCACGCCCGTTCCACGTGCAAGCGATCCCAAACCTTTTTGAAAAAGGCCTTTTTCCAACTGCCACCCAATGCTGTCTTTTGCAATTGAGCACGATGACCCAGGTACGCAATAGATGCCTTGATGGGTTCTGGACAACGATTGCAAGAGGCAACATGGACCATGAGCGAATTAGCTGTGCTGTCCGTCAAGTTCTTGGCCGATACGGGGAAATAACGTCCCTGGCTATTCTTGTTGTTACAGCAGTGACGGCAGCACAGTCCGGGAAAGCCATCAGCACGATCCCGGTTGCGAGCTACTCCAGGACCTCCGCGGCGATCACTCTTCTTGAAACGACAAGCCTTGACATTTTGCAGGAGCAACATGACTTGGTCCGTACAGGTACCCTTGTCTTCCTCTGGCTTCAATAAGGATCCCTTGCTGACAGCAATTGCCGAATTTGAAGCCATGTCACGATCTAATTCGTCCGTAGGACTTGGCTGACGAGGATCGCGGCGAAAGGCAATGCCCCAGCCTGCGTAAGGTCCCTCCGAGGGAAGATTGGTAAGCCCAAGATCGCGAGCAGAATCAATCCAGTACTGTTGCGCGTCATCGCCAGCCGTCTTCGCGTCAAATCCCTTTAGAGTCCTAAACTTCTCCTTTTGTTCTTCAGGCAAGGACGGGCACGAGGTAAAGTGCATGCGAGTCATGCTGTTGACGGTGTTGTGCATCAACGACATAGTCTCTGGGAAAGCAATACAACCGGAAGGACGATCAGATGGTGGAAGTTCCTTGCAATAAGCACAACGAATGCCAACCTGGCCTGGCGAAGGCTCCTTACGACCCTTGTACCCTTCCAAGCTGCCATCTTTTTGGAGGCTAAATACTTCCAAAAGTTCACTTCTGGCAAAGCATTCCATGTCCGAAAGCCAATCAGAGTCGTCCGGCTTGGCAAGGCGGACACATCCTTCGTACCAAGGAATCTTGCTTTTCTTCTCGATCGGCGACGTCTGGAGTCCAGCCGATAGTTTAGGTGCTTCGTTGTCTGTTTCTACCTCGCTCTCCGACTCTTCGCTGCTTTCGTCTGAGTCAGACTTCTTTCGCCGGGCCTTTTTGGGCTGCTGCTTTCTCTTGGGCTCCTTCAGGAGGGGCTCGTTCGTTTCTTCCAGAGGAATACCCTGAATGCGGCACCATAGGCGATGGAAAAAAACTTTGCGGCCTCCATGCTTGGGCTTGTCTGCTCGCTTTCCGTCGGGGCCCATACGAGCACGTTTCATAATTTCCAAGTTCTCGCGAATGTCCACAGGGCAGCGACGGCAGTTGCGTACGTGGTTCATAATGGTTTGAGAAGTTGTCGTCTGGGAAAGTGAAGCCTCCGAGGCGGGAAAGTATCGTCCGCATCCAGCTTGTCCCACACAATGGCGACAGGCCAATCCTGGAAATCCAACCTTGCGAGTCTTGTAACAACCTACACGATCCGCTTCCATGAGCTTGCAAGGACTCATCTGCTCTAGCGTGAGATAGAGAAAGTCCGAAATTAAGGGCTTGTCACTCTCAAAGACAAGAGGGCGAGGGTCCACTTCGGGAATAGGTTGAGGAACAAGATCCTCGTGTACTATTTGGTGGTCCATGACTCCTCCAACAACCATTTGGTTTTCCATTTCGGCTTGTTTCTTGCGCCCCTCCTTACTGTTAACTGAAGGACCCGTCAAGGGTGGAAGAGGACCGTGAGGATCCCGCCCAAAATGGATTCCGTGAGGCGTATCTACCAGTCCCAAACGTTTGGCCGAATCAATCCAGTACTGCTTGCGTCCTCCCCGACTGGAGCTGGACAACTTGAGCTGTTCAATTTTGGCACGAATATCGGGTGGCATGGACAAGCAGCAATCCAAATGAAGACGAAGCATCTGTTGGACCGAATTATAAATTCCACTAATGAGACTGGGGTATGAGGTAGCTTGCTGTCCCCGTTCCGCTGGGTTGTCGTCTGTGTTTCAAAGAAAAAGAGTGGCACAACGTTAGGACAAAAGGGAATCAACCTTCCATGACATGAAAATATATTGAGGTAAATTATCTCAAACTTACGCTTGCAGTGCATACAGCGAATTCCTACTTGTCCAAATGCAATCGGTTTGTTGCGGCCATGCATGGGTGCTAAAAGGAATAGTTAAAATTGAATGTTGAAATGTGAGACTTGAATTTTTCAGGATAATAAAAAGTATATGACCCACAAACAATGCAAAAACTAATACTCACCAGCAATATCTTCTTCCGTGGCACCAAAAGCTTCCGCAAAATGAGATCTCAAATAAACTTGCAGTTCCGATAACCAATACTTATCATCTTCCAACCCCAGAGGAATGGATCCGTGATACCACTTTTGCGCATCAGGATGATTGCGGTGATCATTCTCTTCGTCATCGTCACTGCCCGAATTCGAATTGTTGCCGTCTTGTTGCTTGGAATTGGCAGATCCCGGAGATGGACGCGAATTGGGAGATGATTTGCCACCTCCACCCACTGGACTGGGTCCTGTATTGGACAAACTGTGGGACGCATAGGGATTGTGGTGAGGATGGACGGGTTGCCCATCCGGAGGTCTCTGACCGTACATGTCCGTGGGAGGCATCTGCGCGTAGTATTGGCTGTACGCGTGAGGCGGAGGGTACATTTGACGCTGGTCGGGACTGGTCCCCGATCCACCCAAAGGAGGAGGACCTCCAAATCCGTACGGCTGGCCACGCCCGTACATGCGTGCTGCTGCCATTTCTTGTGGATTGGGCGAATGGCCGTAGGCTTGTCCCCAACCACGAGCGTACGGATTGTGGTGTGGAGGAGGTTGAACACCATCAGGGGGTCTTTGTCCATACATTTCGTGGGGAGGCCTCTGTGAATAATATTGGTGGCTGTAAGCATGAGGCGGAGGATAGCCGACAGCAGCTGCTGCTACTGCACCAGCATGACGTTGGTCAGGACTGTTGCCAGATCCAGTAGGACCTGGCTGTTCTCTTCCATAGCCTCCTTCTTCTTGCGACATCTTTCTTATCTTAATTTGTTTATCTTTGAATCAACGCGACAAGTAGTAGTCTTCTGTAACTTGAATCTTCAAAAAGTAATTTGCAAAAAGAAAATGTGAGTGCCATCTTTGCGTGGAAATCTACACAAATTAAGTACCAGGACCGTAACGGGCAGGCGTCAGCTCAAAGTGAGGTTCTACCACCAAGCCTCATCTTGGAATCACCGATACTTCTGGCCATTCAAGGTTGACAAAACATAACATGGAGCAACATGGTCTCTCTTACCTCGTTAAATTATAACTTGTTAGTTAACCAAGTAACAAAATGAACGACTTTGCTTCTATCGTGTTGCCTTTGGAGAAACGAGCAAGGTAATCTTGAAAAAGTATTCGACGAGCGAGATTATTATTATCGTGATTTATTTTGTGTTGATTTTATTATCGAGTGAAACAGCGCTGCTCACATTGTGGCTTCAAGGTCTTCACGGATTGTCAGCGCGAGCCGAGTCGGCGCCGGCCATCTTGTGACCGCTTCTCTGGAACTGATGTACATAAGTACCAGTAGGTCGCAATCAACACTAATCCTAATGAACAAAGGACTCACGATTTACGAAAAGCCTTCACGAATCAAGATTTTTATTATTTAAAATTTAAAAATAAATAATAAAATAATAGTGTATCACACAACATAGAATCGAAATCATCGATCAGCTACCACATCCCCAATTCAGTCAAGCGTCTACCCATTTTAAGTGGCCCCTACAGCTTGTTGAACACGTCGAGATGATCTTCGACTGGAAGCATTTTCCTTGTCGTTCTCGTCAAATTCGAAATCTTCTTCACCCTCCTCAGCCTCTTCGCCATCGTAGTCACCTTCATTGTCAGACTCGACCAACATCTTTTGTTTTTGTTTCTTGGTCCGCTTGGACTTACGCTTCATTTTCTTAGCCAGTGAAGCGTTCGCATCTGCGTCGGCGTCTTCTTTGCCCTTGTCGGCGAACTCCATAATTTTCCCCTCCCATTCATCCAGCTGGGTGCGAAGATCCGGCTTGGCGTTCTTTTTCGCCTTGGTAAGGACCGACATGAAGCTCTTCTTGACGTCTTCGTCATGGAGAGCATCCTTGTAGAGCTTGAAGGAATCCATCAATCCCTTGATGCTCTTTTCCGAATGTTTGAGCTGACTGATACAAAATGCTAAATCGGCCTTGACAGTCATGGACTCTGCCTTGTTGATACGAATGGTAAGCTTTTCGGTCAGCATTGTGTTTTGACGTTCTTTTTTGATGAAGCCGAGTAGGAATAGTAAAATGCTGCGGAAGCTTTCTGTAGAAAGGTTATCAAGTTGACTCAACTGACTAATGATATCCGGCAACAAATTATAAATTGGATTCTGTGCTCGATTCGAGAGCGAGTGGAACAAAAGACCAGCCATGTCACGAATGCGAGCGTCGTCGTCCTGAAGACAAAGAGCAATTTCACATACCTGGCCTTTCACCTTGACCATGTCATTCAATATCAAATGCGTCAAGACCATCAAAGTGTGACGGCGGACCTTGGTCGATCCATCTCGAAGACACGCATATAAATGCGGTGTAAATGGCTCGACTTCGTTAGGAAAGCGAAAGGCTAGATCTCCGAGGGCAACTACTGTGTTAGCTCGCATAACCGTATCTTCCTTGGGAGCCCGGGCGAGAGCCGAGAAGACTAGCGGTAAGTGCTTTTCACAAAAGGAAGCCGAGACGCACATGAATTTGCACAAGGCAAGCATTGATGCTTGCATCAAGACTTCAGAATTGAAATTTCCCCCTTCGTTGCCGACAACTTTAACTAACAACGGAGCAAACGCATCAATCAATCCACGTCCAAGGATTTCAGTTTCCGTAATTTCAGCCATTTGGCGCTCAGTTTCGGCTTCAACTTCAGCGGCAATGCCAAGCTCCGCCTCCATTTCATCTTCGGACTCACTGTCCTTGCTCGAATTCTGCTGATTCTTTTTAGCCTTATTCTTGTCGGCGTCTACTTGTTTCTGAAGTGTCTTTTTGGCATTGGCGCGGCGAACGCCCGAGGATAGTTCCTCGGTGTAGCACAAGAGGTTCAAGGCAACGTTGCCTAGCACGTGAAAAAACCTGGCCAAACGAAGGGAATGACACTGTGATTCCTGGTTGTTTCGAAAAGTTGTCAGATACATACCTCGGACAATCTCGGCGCAAGCTTTCTCGGGACAAGGCGAAATGACAAAAAGAGCTTTAATGGCTTCTTCCGCTGCGCTAAACCATTGCAACGTGTCCCTTTTACGGTCATCCGAGCACCAATCCCCGCGGGTCACGGCACAGAGCTGCTCAATTATACGTTCCAATACTAGGTATTTGGCGCACTCTTCGTCGACCACAGCGCGTTCCGCCTTTTGAAGCGCGCATGATGTTGCTCGCACAAGTTTCCAGTCCTTTTTCTCTTCGGCGTAGTCACCGAGGCAAAAGTCCAACAGTAGCTTCAATCGGCTCTTGCTATCAACAATAGATTTGTCAGCGCTGGATCCCATGGAAATGAGATCCATGGCGGAGGCTCGGACTTCATCAGGTCCCTTAGAAATGATCCCCCAAAAGGTCAAAAAGACATCCGCAGGGATCTTCTCGTCCTGGACAAGACAAACCACGGCTTCTTCAATACTTGCTAGTTCGCTCACTGTAGCTGATCCCACCAGAACCAATAGATTTTCAGCAATTTGATTATCGGGTAAAAACTCTTTGCCATCGGTTCCAGGCTCGGCAATGAAGACTTCAACGAAGGCTTTGCGCACCTCTTCCCGAATGGCTTGTTCTGTCGACCACATTAGAGCCAGAGCACTCTTCATACCTGTAATGGCACACGGTAAATTAAAGTGCCGAGCACGTACGAAGAAACGAAGTGCTTCTGTTACATCACTGCTGTTGGCAGAAAGAAGCATGCCTTGAAAGGCTGTATTGGCATTTTCGAATACATCAATGAACTCCAAGCACCCTTGTGTGAATTTGAGAGCTTGAACTTTATTGCGAAACAGTTCCTGTTTCTCTGTTAATTCATCTTCATTGTAGGCTTCCGCTTCTGCGATAGCTGCGCACAAAGTAGCTTGCTCAAGCTCGCCGATGGACACTTGATCATTTGATTCTTGAGCTTCCGCCAGGGCGGCTTCGTGAGCTTCTTCAATATTATCCGGCAAATTGGAACGCACAAAATCGTAGAGCCCTTGCAACTTAACGCGGTAGCGTTCTGGGTCCAGATTTCCCATGTAGGGGTTGTTTTCAAGAAGCACTGTCAATAGCTGTTGTATTTGTGATTGTGATTGGGGGAGATGGGTTGAGTTGATTGAGGAGCCCGCGCAGAAAAGTTTGGCAAGGACAACAAAGCGTAACTGTAGCAAAACAAAGCAAACGAGAATCAACGCGATTTACCTACCTGCATGGCTTGGCGCCGTGCCATGATGGTCTTATCTTGTAATCGATCAATGGCCATGAGTGTCACTGGAATGAATCGATCGACAGGCAATGCTCGACTCTGAACGATTTGAATCCACGCCTTGAGGACCGCACCACGCGTGAAGCTGCTGACGTCCAGCACTCGTTCCGCCAACAAATCCAAGAGAGCATTGCGCGTTTTGGCTGCATCGCCAATTTCATGTGATGCACCATCCTCGCGTTCCATTCGTAGTCCATCATTATTGTTCCCTTCCTTGAGCCCCTCTTCGCTCGACAAAATAACTGCAATGGCCGTGGCAATGGAAGATCTCAGATTGTAAACTTCAGAATTCAAATGAGGCATTAGATGTGCAATGTTATTCAGCACTATCCGTGGGCGTTTCGTGGCCAAGAGGTGGAGAAATGGAGCTACGTTGCGAATTCCACTGGCCCGACTGTTGTCGCCCAATCCGTTTGTGTTCAAACGACCAATTTCTCTCAGAAGTTCGATCGCCAGTTGGTTGGTGGGCTGTTCGGGTACCATTTCACATAATTCGGCACAGAGTGGTGCCATGTGCTCGTAAGAATGCATTAAATCCATCAAGGCGGCTACGATGGTTCCCAAAAGACCATTGTTTGCCGTGCTGCTAGTAGAAGTATTGTCACTTCCAACGACATTAGTGGTATTACTAGTGCACGAACCAACGGTACACGCAATCATAGCCATGGCAGCATCAGCACTGCAGGCTTTGCGTGCTACGACGCCCGTGGCAGATTCCAATATCTGAAAGGCAATGCGGCAAGGCAAAATGACGACCGCTTCATCCGGAACGCTGCGTTGCCACAACTTTGCTCGATTCTTGGCCATGGCTTTAGTGGCCACCATCATGCAATCCGCACACGCGGCTCGCGATGCTTCGGCTCGATCAGATTCGACGGTGCGTTTGTTGTTGTTGCCTTTTGCATCCAGACCATGACCACCCTTGGCCTCTGATTCTGTAAAAAACATGATGCTAAAAAGCATGTAGAGATGACAGGCGAATGCATCACGAAAGGATTGAGGCACGACTTGAGAGGATGCGAAGCCTGTTTGAGTTTGTGTATGATGTTCTGTGCTGTTGCCTTTGTTCTCGTCGCTGTTGTAGGAATCGAGAAGGGACGAGAGTGTCTGCAAAGCTTCGCACAATGCAGTCAACAAACGAGCCCGAGTTTTTGGAGCTAGTGATGTCGATTTGCTAAAGTTTTTTTGTGAATGAATGAGTTGTGTGTAAGAGATAGATAGAGAGACAACAAGATGGGAACTTTGGTAGCACCAAAATCGAAAACAATCACAAGTTAGTGTCTCTCCACTTGCACTTACCGAACCAACGTGTACAAAGCTTGAATGCGTTCTTCGTCCATCCAAACATCTTCTTCATCGTCGTGTTCTACGGATTCTCCCCCCCAAAACAAATCCAGACCGCAGCGTCCCAATTGTTCATTCCCATCTTCTAATTTTGCTACAAGAGCATCAAAGGAATCCGCTCGGGCGGCTTCATCATCATCGTCAAAATCATTGGGATACGGAAGAAGATTATAAGGAGCCCGTTCCAAATCATGAAGTGACGATGGAATGGGAAAGGTAGACTTTTTGTTGTGTCGTTGCTGGATCGTCATGGTGCTCGAGGAACCTGCAATTCTTTTGATTTTGATGATGTGTTGTGTTGTTGTTGTTGTTGCTGCTGTAGAAAGATAGAAAATCGGGCTGATTTAAAAAAATGAAAGCATGCAACCAAACCGACGCAAACGGCTCTCATCATTCGTTCACGAATCTCAAATACGGAATGGAAGAGTCTGGACGTTAACTTGTTCCATGGTACTTCATTGATCACGAACGGGACCTCTCATCTTCATCTTAAACCGGGTCTTTTTAAAAATAATATTATTATTTATGGTACCTGGTAGACTATTCGAGTAAAATTAGTCCATTAGATACTACTGGTACTAGAGTCATAAATAATACAGTAATTATTACTCGTATGATGAAAAAAGCTGGGCACTACTGCTAGTACTACTGATGCTAGCTAGCTACTGTACACTACTCTACTACTACTCGTAGCTAGTAGACCCTAAACAACAACCAGCACCAGCAACCTTCAACTGTGCTCTACATACATTTGTTTGCCCTGTAATTACAATTATTCTACGTCCAAGCCAGCAACCACGTCCTTCTAACTCATTTTTGACCTCGAAGCAATAGTAATCAATGCGATCACTGAGTGACAAGCGAAGGAGTGAAGAGAGAGACCAAAAGGGCCATCCATAGGACAACGTGTTGTACATCGGTTTTATTTTTTATTTGTTGATCCAGGAGCATCCCATCCCATCCTATTCCATTTCCATCTTCCATCCAACAAACTTTCCGACAACAACAAACAGAAGGGATATAACAACGCTATCACCATCATGGCGTCCTCAAGAGCCAGTGGAAACCGACGCATGAGTATTCTCGACGAAATGGAAGTGATGGAACAAATTGCCGAGCTGCGAGATTTAATCGACAGTGACGAGGACGGCGAAGAAGAACGCGATGGAGAAGGAATGGAAGATGAATCGAGTGACATGCTCATTACCGTTGTGCCCCGTCTAAGCAGTCCCGAGGAAGAGGAGGAGGAGGAAGAAGAAGATGATGATGAAGAAGAGGGCGAGGAAGAGGACGAACACGAACACGATGATGATGATGATGATGATGATGATGAAGTCTTGTACACAGAAGAAGATTTAGGATACGAAGATCTGGACTACGAAGATCAAGTTCAATTTACTGCTCCCAGTGCAAAAATTGCGATGGAAAATAATGCAGAATATGATGCTACTACATCATCAGATGCAGCCCTGAGGCGTATTTCAAGTTTGAGAGCATCGCGGGCAGAGACTGGGAATTCCTGTTCGTCAGCTCCCGAAGGAAGCTCCACGGATAGCGATTTATACGTGGAGGCGGCGGCCCAACGACGATCGACATTTGCGGGTCCTCCTGGCAGATCAACACTTGCAAGTCCTTCCGGTAGATTACGAGATAGATTGGCAGGGCGTGTCTCGTCACGACGATCCAACATCAACTTGGGATCCGTAGTAGCTGCACCGCCAGGCATGAATTCTTTGAACATGTCTGCCTTGTCAGAAGTCTTCGATGCGCCTTCAGGCAGCAGCGATAGTGCGGGTGATGGTGGTGCCACGCAACACGGGACCGGAAATGTCTTGCAAAAATTATCCTCCACTATTGCAGGAAGCGCAAGACGAGCAACTGCCATGAAATCAGCCAGAAGATCCGCGACAACCAACGATTTAAATTCGATACAACAAGCGGCATCCAAATTAGAATCAGGACCAGACAGTGTTTTTGCTGCAGCTTCCGTTGTGGCGCACTCTGCCGCAACGGCCGCCAAACGCGGCCATGTCCAATTCAATACTGATGATCCGGTTCTGTGTATGCTTACTCTGCTCAATGTAACCAGTCCTGGTGATGATACGGAATCGTTCACGGTCTCGCCCGTGAATATACACGGATACCCACCCGGAGAAGGAAAAATAGAAATGGAACGACAGGGGCCGTACGTCTTTGTATTAGCCTTTGTCAAGTTTGTTCATTTTGATGAAGATGAGCGGTATTATACGGTAGTGCGGGCAGATAATGGAACTGAACAACGCGCGGATACAGGTAAGAATATTCGATTTCGTTTTCGTGCAGATAAGAAGGTGGTTTTATGGATTGCAGAGTAAAGGGGGCTTGTTGAAAGGAAAGAAATTGCTTATCTTTTTGATTTGTCATTTTTATTATTTTTGTTCAAACCACAAGGTTGGATGGAGCCTTTGCGCGATCCTGCAGGTATCGATGCGGCACGGCGAGCAGCAGAGAAAACGGGGCGCTCTGTGAAAGAGCAAGCGGATGACGTAAAGGAAGCAGATGGCTGTGGACAAATAGCTTTGAACATTTCTCTTGCCTTTTTCGCGCTGCCTTTGCGATTTGCCATGAAATTAATTCCCTGGTATAGGGTTACCCGAGCTCACGCCAAAATCCAAGTCACTCATCTTTTGTACGGAGAATCCAGCTACGCTTTTCGATTTCGATTAACTGGTATCAACATTTTGGTATTGTGCAGCTTCGTTTTTCTCTTTTTTGAAAATGTGAAGTTGGCATTTTTTCCTGTCGAATGGGACCACGCTATGTCCATTCTGGGGTTGTAAGTACAGATTTGCCATCTTTGTTTGTAGTAGTACGTGATGAAATGTATCTCATGCTTTTTTAATGTTCGGAACGTAAACTGCAGTATTGTGTGGTTGATCCTTGGATTGGAACTGCTTTTTGAGTACCTCATTCGACCGTCCACGTATCCCCACCTGGTAGAGTCTGATCAGGCGTATGCTCCATCCACAGCCAGACACATCAATACATACCATTTATTTTTTGAGACTGCTGCGCTCCTGCTCTTTATCCCAGAGATTGATTGCCTGGCTAACTCGAATAATTGCGGACGACAAGTACCTGGGTCGAGTCTGTGGGCAGCTGTCATCGCTGTTGATGGGTCTGACGAGTCGAGAGCAGTACTTGGCCGGCTTTGCCTCGGCTTGACCAGTTTACGGTTATTTGGGCTTGTGAGACATTGGAAACAGATGTGGATTAACAATACGTTTGCAGATGACAACAAAAATAGCAATCTTGTACGGCGCTTTCTGCTACGAGAGTATGAAGGAAAAGGGAAAGATCCAACTAAAGACGAAGGTAACCCCGACGGATCTGATGGAGTAGGCTTAGCTCAAGCTTCGAGCGAAGAGGATCAACGATTAAAGAACGCTGCTACCATCGGTACAGCTTTAATGGTTGTGAATTCTCAACGCGCTTTGATTGTCCTGTGAGTTCTTTTCCCCCAGATTCGTGACTCCTTTTTCTTCGCTTGCTGTGTTTTTCTTTTTTCTTATTGTTTTTTCAACCTTCGCTTGCAGAGTGTCCATTGTCACTTTTCTGCCAATGATCATTTCCTATGAAAGCCAGAATTTTGTAATCAGTGAACTTGTCGACCTTATCCACGGAAACAACATCGCTTCACTCAATGATGCCGTGTGTGACTACATGGGGGACTTTGTACGGTCATGGCTATTTACGGCAGAATCTATGCAACCGGACTCTAAGATACTCAGGACGAATATACATTTACTCTGGGCAAGAGTACTTCCGTATCGCGATGGGTGTGACTGGCAGATGCCCGATGGTGTGATTACCTTTTGCAGCAGCAATTCCTCGTTGTCTAGTGTAGATTCTTGCCAGCTGTGGCAAGAATCTTCGCAAGTAAATACGGGACCTATTGATTTGGACAACCTCAAGCGCTATTTTTCCAAAGAGCTGGGGATTCGTGAAGGAGGAATACGTACAGTTACACGATGTTTTCCTGTCGCAACCAATCCCTGCGGCGTTCAAACTGATGTTCTTTTCAATGACAACTTTACTGTTTCTTTTACGTAAGTATTTTGTCGCCCGTAACATTGACTGATCTGCGTTGTTGGTCTACTGACACTTTCAACTTCCATGCCCTGCGCAGAAATCTGGGATTGCTCATCCTCTTGGCTGCGATGCTTGTCTTAACTATTTTTGGCTTGACAGTCATGAGAAGCGATACTGGGCGACTAGTTTTAAACCCACTCCGCAGAATGCTCAAAATTGTCGTTCGGTGTAAGTTGACTTGGGGCTGTTTTTTCTTTGTGGCAGTGTCTCGGTCTATCACTGACAAAAGCCGTGCGTATTTTCTTAATCGAATTCTGCAGACGCAGAGAATCCACTGATGGAAACTTCATATTTGAAAGGAAAACCAAAAGATGTAGATGGAAATGAGGAGAGTCAGCTCGGTAATTACGAAACAGAACAACTTATCAATGCCATTGCAAAAATTGCTGATTTGCTGCGAAAGTGCTGGGGAGTTGCCGGTGCTGGTATTATATCCACCAATCTTGCACGAACGAAGGAGGGAAAGACTGTTGTTTTCAATCCGACAGTTCCTGGTAAACGAGTTTACGCTCTGTTTGGGTTTGTGGCCATCAATGGATTCGACAAACAACTTCATGCTCTCGGGAGAGATGTCATGATTCTTATCAATGACGTTGCAAAAGTTGTGCATGAGGAAGTATTCCGTTGGGCTCTAGGTGATAGTGGCCAGTGCAACAGGAACTTGGGGGCGGCCTTCCTGATGGTGTTTCGTATCGGTGATTTCAATGAAATTCATAAAAAGAAGAAGCTTGCGCAGGATGTGGTTTTCAATACGGACGGACGAAGCAGCGGCAGGAAGAGTGCAAGTGCACTCCGAAAAAGAAAAGCATCAAATGGCAAAAAGCGTGCAAGCAATCGTAATATTGACATGGGAGCAGACGGTACACTGCAGCTTGCTTCTCTGCCTGGAATTCAATCTTTCACAGATCGGGCATTACTTGGTATGCTTAAGTCTTATGCTGGTATACATAGAGAAAAGCGCCTTCTGAACTGGAAGAATGATTGGCGTTTGGGTGCCGGTGTCGGAGCTTTCACAGTAAACGTCATTTATGGCATGGACGCCGGGTGGGCTGTGGAAGGTGCCGTTGGAAGCGAGTACAAAATTGATGCAACCTATTTGTCTCCACATGTGAATATGGCATCGCGAATGATGAGTGCTACAAAACAATATGGTGTGACCATTCTTTTGAGCCAGGCTGTAGAAGAGTTGCTCTCACGACCAGCCCGAAGCAAATTGCGGCACTTAGACACTGTTTTTGTCAAGGGTAGTAGCGTTGCTCAAAGGATTTTTACGTATGACGCCCGACATGAAGGTGTTGATTATTTCTTATTCGAGCGGTCACCAGAGAAAGCAGATCGCGACGCTGATGCCTACACCGACAAGGTTTGGGAAACTGATCAAGATCTTCGATCTATGAGGCAACACATCAAAGATGAGTTTGCAGAGAGATTCCAAGAAGGAGTTGAACAATATCTTGATGGCAAATGGAAGGAAGCTATCGAGACGCTTTCAGCTGCAGACGATATGATGATTCAAACCGTGATCGAGGAGGGTTTCATTGACTTTGACCCAGAAGAGTATGGCGATGACATTTTCGATCGTTCCGCTCGAGACGATGACATTATTCGCATCCGCACGGAGTACGGAGACGGGGCGTGCAAGTGCTTAGTGAACTACATGGAACGTCGAAACGGGGTACCTCCTAAGGATTGGATAGGCGTTCGCAAACTTGATAGCAAATAAACTCTATCCAATGATAGGAGATCTTTGATACATCAAAATCCCAGCGCAGCTCGTTGTTGCCAAAATACCAATTAAGTGCACTGGCATGTACTGACGGCCCAGATTAGTACCACCTAGTCAGCTAGGAGGGCTTCAAAGAAATGCGCATTCATGTCTCCTTGGTCACTCACTCAGACGGGCTATTAGAATTTCACTACTTCGGTGGTATACACTACACATTCTGTGCTCTTCGATAAAGACGGCCAAGCCCAATGACAAGCAGACATTTGAACGGCCCTGCAGACTCAGGTTCTTCAGTCTTAGCTGGCGCTTAAAGCAGCTTCAACATAAGTACAAGATTATTTCACGAAACTGTTAATTGCTTTGTCCGGGTGGTTGTCTCAGTGAGTGACTGCTTCTCCGCTTCACTCTTTTTCACAGTATCTATTAGCTTTGCGGAGAGACCTGGTCTAGTTTCCCTTGATGTGCCAGCCGATCGAGCAAACGCGATGGTCGGACACTGCCCCCTGATCTACACCAAACTGCCGAAGGCCGGGAGGAATCGGCAAGCAGCAAGGCTCGCTTGGATGCCTCTTTCACTTGCTGCCTCTTCCCTGTTGCTGCATTTTCTTTCCCTGTTGCTTCTTTCGTTAGTTTAAACTGCCGAATCTCCTCTTTTGGTTTCGATGGCTGCTCTCTCCGTCGTACATAGCTGCTTGCGGTTTGCTGCTTGGCCTCTTGACGCTGACTCGCCACTGTCACCTCTGATTCCGTCGTGGCCGCTGTCTCTCGAATCCACCACTTCTTCCTTCCTTCTGACGACATGCTGGGTTGTTGGAGCTCATTCCATGATGTGTCATTTTGTTCGAGTTTCTCGGCCACGCTTTGAATGGTCGCCAGTAGTTTTTCATTGTCCTGGCAGACAATTTCGATATTTTCTTCCAATCGTCGTGCCTTGCCTTGCTGTTTGAAGAGCTTATTTTTCAACTTGAAGAACTTCTTTTGCTGCTTGTCCTTTGCCAGTTGCAACTTATTGATCTTTTTGATGAGCTTGGTGCGTTTCGTTTCGTGTCGATGTCTTTTCTGATTTTCAATTTTCTTCTTCTGTTCTTTGGCCATTTTCTTCGTCAATTTCTTGACATTTTTTCGTTGATCCTTCAATTTGGCACCGTGTGCGAGAAGGATCTTTTGCTGATTAACATTGTCTCGTAACTGTTTCAGATCCGCTTGTGTTTGCCTGGATATGGCGTTTAGTTTTTCAACAAGAGCCGCTTTCTGTAGCACGTAATGCTTCCACCAGAAACTGTTCGACTGGAAAAATCGTTGTAGAATCCTTGCCGCCTTGTCGATAGCTTCTTTTGGGTAGTTGCTAATGTTGCTGGCATTGGCACTAGTGCTATCTGTCGATTGATTCAAGTCTACCATTTTTTCGGCCTCTGTCGATTGATTCAAGTCGACCACTTTTTTGGTACGATCCGAAATGGCACTTTCTTCGACTTCAGAAGGAACAACAATTACCGAAGTAGAACCATTTGCAACAGTAGAAGTTCTCTGTATCTCATCCTTCGCCTTCTCAGTGGATGTAAGCTTCGATTTAGCACTGTCATCAACATCAGAACGTCCAAGTGGTCCAGGAGGATCAGGAGGACCAGGAGAGCCAGGAGGATCAGGAGAGTCAGGAGGACCAGGAGGGCTGTCAATCGCCAAAGAAGGACCATCTATAACAACCGGTGTTATTTGGCGATCATTCACAGCATTCTCAACGGAATCAAGTTCCTCTGAACCAACGGGGCGGGCCGCAATTTCACGGAACGAACCATTCACGACAACAGAAAGCCTCTGCTCGTTCTTCTTGATATTGCTGTTATTGCACTGTTTCCCTTTGTGGTTGTGCGTGTTCGTATTGATAGTCCTGCCGAATAATTTGTCCCAGGTAACATCAAACGGCATGATCATGTCGGGAGGCAAAGATGATTTTTCGTTGATGTCGTCCATATCGTAGAATTGGCCTACGTAGCTGTAGGTTTTGTCACTTTCGGCGCAGGTAAAGAATTGAGGAAAGTTCCCGCGAATGCCACTTATCTTAAAGAAGCTGTCGCGCTTTTCTTTATTTTCGGGAAGAGAACAATCTATTGTCTCGTAGGGAATTTCCAGAGCTTGAAACATACGGATAGCGCTATCTTGGTGATTCTTCTGCAAAAGACTTCCTGATAGACTTGAAATAAGTATCAGGATGTGAGAAACTTTCTCAACATTGGAAGAGGCACCGTTGGATTGAGCATTGAGAGGAAGGTCGGCATCGTTCGACTCTAGATTCAGATTTCGTGTGCTGGCAGTGCGTACCCAGGCTGTGACTTCTTTCTTCCGGTTTTTTAATGCCTGCTGCTGCTTCATTGCCTCCAACCTCTTTTTCTGTTTCTCAATTTTGGCCTTGATGGCCGCAGCAGCGGCAGCACTATCGTCCACGTCCGTCATGTTCTACCAACACCTTTTCTTTGAGTGTGTTATTATTTCCTTTCGTCTAATCTGATTGAAAGCAGTAAGGCGCAAGATGATAGTTCCGAAGTCTTGGTATTAGATCTTGACTGGTTCATCCTACTAGTAGTAGCTAGCTAGCTAGAGTAGCTACTAGTAGAGTAGTAGGTCATTAAACACTGCGATTCTGTGAGTTAAGGTTAGTGGTTTATACAGATACGGTAACTCGGAAGATCCAAGCAGGTTTGTTCGTTCTATTCGACTGGATCGAGCTTTTCCCAACGTGGTTGGAAGCGGAGGAAAATACTAGGAGTATTTTTGAAAGGGTCTGTAAAAAATTCTAGGTTTGAATGACTTCTTGGTCGAAGGCAACAGTAGTATTGCATGCTGTGCTACGTTGACGCCTACGAATCGTCGAATTTTTCGTGCAGCGTCATCTCCTCTCGGAACATATTCGTAGTACAAACTTGGTATTATTGCATGGCTTCTCTCAAATTTGCACTGCCTTGGGAGACGTCTCCAGGAGTCTGACCCAATCCTTCCAACCAACTTGTATTTTGCTAGTTTGGTCGCCACTACTTTGCCGTTTGACAGAGTCGTAAAAGGGCAGCACTGTATCCAGCAGGGGATCATAATGGACTGATTCGTCCATCAAATCTTGTTGTCCATCTTTGACCAAAAGAAAAACATACTGTACCACAGTTTCAATCAACGCCACAATGTAGGCAACTAGGTTGATGACTACCCAAATAGCATCCACGACCGTGTCTTCTTTTTTCCACTTCCAAGTTATGAGAGTGTTAAAGGAATCGACCAGAAAAAAGATGGAAACTACAAAATGAAATATTAACAAGGCAGAGATAGATATATTCTTGAAATTCCTTTCTTCCGACTCGTCCTGAGCTGTCGTCAAAAGACTCGCAGCTCCCAGAAAGGTTTCGAGGACCCACACAATGGTCGTCAAGAAATCATACCACAGGTAGGACTGATTGGCAAATCTCAAAGCTTCTCTGCCCTCGTCTGCTACGTAATAACCAACGGCAAACAATAGAAATATGGAGTACAGAACCACCAAGAAATTGATAATAATCCACAAAAGAGGATTCCCGCCGGGTGTCAAATAGCGGAGGATGAATCTTTGCCAAAAGGCGAGTGGCTGCTCTCGCAAATCACGGATGATCCCTGTTATCTCCTCTATCATCGCCCTCCAAAGCGGTAACACCTCAGAATTCTTCTTATTCTGCCACTGTGAGTCTGATTCCAGATACACTTCATCAAGGCAGTACTTGACGGTGTCCAATGGCTAGTAGCAGCTAGTTCAGGGAAGTAACTTCAGAAGTTTATAAAACAAGCAATGGAAAATGCGGAAGAAGTAGACTACCGTACTGTTCCAAGCGATCCTTCCGAATATGTTACTCTACGTAAGTAAGGTCAACAGTACGTAAGTAAGGTCAACAAAACAACAGTCGCACAGTATTTCCTTCTCGCACACGGGAGAGAGCCATGATGTTATTCCTGCGAGCTAATATTATAAGCTTTCAAATTAAGCCCAGGTGGACTATGGCCGTTTACCTTGTTTCCACATTAGGCGATTCAGTGGAATACATGGGACTCATGAGTTAGACCATACTTATCTAGGTCGTACTACCACTGCCTGCTTCCCATACATACACAAGAACCACTAGTTTTACCATACTATTCATCTATAATATCTAATAGTCTCCACACTAGCTTTTTACGCTTTTCCTCGGATCTGGATGGCTGCATGTACTGGCCAACAAGGTTGCAAAAATCTTGGCTTGTCGTGATCAGGAGTATTGCACGAGCCACACAGATATTGTTTCGTCGACACACGAAAACAGCCAACGAATTTCTTACCTCTTTCTACGGTGTGGAGATGGAGACCTCACTGAATCGAGGAGTGAAAGGACCAGGTGGTTGGATTGCTAGGCAGGTTATGAAAATAATATCATCAGATGGGAGAATGCGGCAATGGCATTGGAAATGCGAATATATATGCGGCCACCAGACTTTGGGGGTTTGGATGGTGGAGACTATTGGGTTGTCGGACCGGAAGCGAAACTTTGAGGCAGAAGAAGACTGCTGATATATATGTGCAAATCTATAAATTATGGTTCTAAAGTAGCTTTCACCTTTTTTCAAGGAGTATTCCGTTTCCATGTAAATTGCTCAATGCGAACACTTTTGTTGTTGGTTCCATGTTCAACATCAGTCTTGGGAGTCAAGACTCTCCGTTCCAGGTTCAGCACGGAACAAATCGTTTCCAGCTTTGATTCCGTTGTCTCGTCCAATGCCAAACTTTGCGACAAAAGAAAGGATCCTTTAGAAGTCATAAATTTGGACACGCTTCGAAAAAGTGGTTCGACTACATCGCAGCTATAAATCAAGTCACTGCCCAATATCAAGTCGAAGATATTTCGTTCGGCGTCATAGAGCGTATGATCGACTGAAAAGGAACTTTTCCTACTGGCAGTTGATTTTTTCTCGCGACTAGTGCTTCCATCTGCACTTTCCTCAGAAAACCCTTCTCCATCATCGTTGTCATCATCATCCTGCAACAATGCGTGTGAATTGTGTTCGACCGCGATTCTCGACAATTCTTTCATTTTCTCGTCGTCGTCGCCGTCGCCGTCGTCGTCCTTATTGGTATTGCTCCATTCCAGACTTTCAAACAAGACCGGTATCGATGCAACTCCATTGATGCAGTCCATTTGGTCTTCTTCAGTCTCGGCCGCTTCCAGCAAATCTTCCAACGTCGTTTCATAATTATCTCTCGCTCGTTCCAAAGTGCCCGGATCGTGATCTGTTATGACCAAACACTGTAGCGATTCTTGAAAGAGCTGCAGACTTGTTAACGAAACGAGTGCAGATCCAGCTCCCAATTCCAAGACATTGCGCGGATTAGAAAATCCTGGCAGCTGCAATGACGACGATGATAGTGATGCAGGCTGTGTTTGCAGTAGAGGTGCAACTTGCATCAAGTATTCAGCAAGTGCAGGAGCCGCCGGCCACAGATAGTGACCCGATTGCAGGGCGCCGGGTTCATCATCTACGACATGGAGGGCTACACGGACCACTGGAATGGTTTTCTTTGTTGATGCAGCAGCTCTAGTAGTAGAGGTGGTGGTGGTGGTCTTAGCTTCTTTATTTGTTGTATCGTTTTCTGTCGTCTTGCACGATGATGTATCAGTAGCACAACTACTCGTTGGACCCCACAAAAATCGTTTTAATGTTGATTTTTGCAATCCATCAAACATGAATCCTACATCGGCATAACAGTCCTCACTATCGCGCTCACTACTCTCTTGTGTTATGGACATGGAACGAGAGGAGCAGCTGACGACAGCGTTGCTCAAGTATGAGATATTCTCGTCTTCTTCTTCTTCGTTGTTGTTCGTATAGCTCTTATTTGCTGTCATGGCCGTTTTATCAGTTCTGCCCAATGATGGGCAACCATTCGTGGTCGTAATCGTAGTCGGTGGTGTTGATGCCATGGCATGTCATCACTTCAGTTCAATATGTGCATGTGAAAATCTGTTCTCCTATTCACAGAAGAGAACAGTAGTAGTGTACGTACTCGAATAACCCCGTCATGACTGGTTCGTTTTGATGGAGGATGATTGAGACTTCCAAAAACTGAAGTCTCATCAAAATCCTCGGGCGAATCAGAACTTCCGATACAGTAATCCGAATCAACACTAACTCTAATGGTACTTGCATTTGGCGACTAAAAAATCAGTCCCGCCGAGATTTGTTCACCACCACGAAAAAACACGCAAAAAAATTAGACCTACTTTAAAACAACAAAACTACTACTCGTAGCTATCTAGTAGTCTACTGCTGTAAACGAACAACATACCTGGCTCCATTCCAATCAATTCCAATCTTCTGTACTCAAACAAATCCAAAATGCCAAAGACTAAAGATGATCGTCGTTCTCGTCGACAGGAAGGAGACGAGCCTTATCAAATAGGCACCAACAGCAACAGCAACAGCAAACGTGGCTACAGTGATGGAGACCGTCATCAAGGCAAAAATCGTGCACCCGTAGCAAAACATCGCAACAACAACCAAAACAACAACAACAACAACATTATCAGAAATAACGAAGGCAACGAACATGCTCCTTGTGCTACTTTTGATGATATGAACTTAAAACCGGATCTTTTGAAGGGTATTTATGCCTATGGATTCGAAAAACCATCTGCCATTCAACAGCGCGCCATTAAACCGATCATTCGGGGACGGGACGTGATTGCGCAATCGCAATCCGGAACCGGTAAAACGGTACGTAAACAGACTCATAGTGGCTGCGAAATTAACCATGGGATTGAAATTGCGTTTTTGTCGGGTGGAAAAAACAAACCAACAACTCAATGTTTGTGTGCAACCCTTTTTGAATCCTTTCGAGTTTATTAATGCGTCCTCATCCTCTCGTCTCATTTTTACTCCAATTTATTATTAAAAAATCCAATTCCTTTCCTGTAGGCAGTTTTTTCCATTGCCAGCTTACAATTACTCGACGAAACATCTCGCGATGCTCAGGTCATTGTACTGTCTCCGACTCGAGAATTGGCAGAACAAACGCAGCGCGTGGTACAATCGCTCGGAGACTTTATGAATGTCAAGTGTCATTCCTGTATTGGAGGAAAATCTCTGGGCAACGACTTGAAACAATTGGAAAAGGGTGGCGTTCAAATTGTATCAGGAACGCCTGGTCGTGTGTTTGATTTGATTCGGAGAAATGCCTTGTCCACGGCCAATTTGAAGGCCATGATTTTGGACGAAGCGGACGAAATGCTCAATCGAGGATTCAAGGATCAAATCTACGATATCTATCGATTCCTGCCACCATCGACACAAATTGTGGTCATCAGTGCGACCTTGCCAGCTAGTATTTTGGAAATGACGGAAAAGTTCTTGAACGATCCTGTGCGGATTTTGGTACGACGAGACGAGCTGACACTGGAGGGGATCAAACAATTCTTCATTGCCGTGGAAAAAGAAGAGTGGAAATTTGACACCCTTTGTGATTTGTACGATACCTTGACCATTACACAGGCAGTCATTTTCTGCAATACGAAACAAAAGGTGGACTGGTTGAGCCAAAAGATGAAGGAGAATAATTTCACAGTCTGTTCTATTCACGGAAACATGAATCAAGAAGACCGCGACAAAGTCATGGAACAATTTCGATCGGGATCTGCTCGAGTTTTGATTGCAACGGGTACGTTGTTTTGAAATCAATATGAGTTGCTGTTGTGCTGTGGGCTTTTTGGCACGAAGCGTGTATGTCACAGAATGTACCTGGGTTGTTCTCGGGTTCTTGCATTCATTTATTTCTCACGTTGTTTGTTTTCTTTCAAAACGAATTACAGATCTTTGGGGCAGAGGTATCGATGTCCAACAAGTGAGTCTTGTGATTTGCTACGATTTGCCCACCAACCGAGAACTCTACATTCACCGAATCGGTCGTTCGGGTCGATTCGGTCGTAAGGGAGTGGCTATTAACTTTGTCCGTGAAGAAGATGTCAAACTGCTCCGAGATATTGAGCAGTTCTACAGTACACAGATAGATGAAATGCCTACCAATGTTGGTGATTTGATATGATCGCGAGGTATCCTACTGCTGATTCAACTTTAATTGTACAGTAATTTTGTAGAGCTCCCTCTATACGTATCATGACATTGTATGACTCGAAGAGAATCTAGCTGTAAAATAGGCTTCATTTGAAGTATTATTGACTTGCTAGCTAGCTTGTAAGCGAGAGCGAGAGATGGCACGACGCGAGTACCAGACTCAATTTTTGTTAGCTACCGGCTCTGAACAATTCTATTGCCCAATGGGGTAGCAACAGCAGCTGTTCGCTTCGACGAGGTTGCAGAATACATAGCAATTCGAGCAGCAGCATCGGTCGAGCATAACGATGCTCGTCTCACAGCACGCGATCGATGTTTCTGCGAGAGACGCATGTACGCATTCTTAATGGCAGCCTGGTCTTCAATTCCCTTGCTTCTTTGCCACCGTTGCACCTCGAGAATCTGACGAACAATCATCCGTTGCCGAGGTGATCGTGTTCGTCCTCCCATCATGCACCGAGCCGTGTACTCTTCCAACCCAAGTATGGAATACTGTTTTTCATCCAAACAGGACAAATCCCCATTTGCCTTGATCAAGGCCGCTACGGTTGCACGCGCTTCAGCCTTGAAGCTTTTCCAATCGTCCGGAGTGTACCAGGCGTTGGCCACGTCCTCCTTGGACAGAACGTACGGTTCTTGTTGCTGTTGTTGCGCGCAGGTGGACACTACTACCTCGGGAGCAAATCGAACCGACTTTTTTTCGCACCGTATTCTGTTCTTCTTTTTGGCAGGACAAGGAGAGAACAATGCCCAATCATCGTCGTCTCTGTGCCAACTGCTGTCAAATGGTGGCAGACCAAAGTCTGTTTGTTCCATTTTCCGTTTCTCGGCAACGGGAGACACGGGCTGAGGTACCATGCGACAATGAATACTACTACTACTACTTCTAGTAGTAGTAATAGTGGTAGTCCTGCAGAAAGGTGCAGTCGGTGTCACTACAGCAACAACGTTGTCATTCTGTTGGTGATGAAAGTTGTCCATTTTGTTTTTGTTTTTGTTTTTGCTTTTCTTGCTTTGTTTGTGCAAGAATGGATATTGATTATATATTTTTTTGTTTATTGTTTTGTGAGCTTGAAAAACAATTTTATGTTACCACTGAAAGATTGGGATGTGATTACCGCCAAAGGAAAAATTGTGTACAAGAGAGAGAAAGATGAGATCGTTGTTTTCGTACCTGTAATTTCTGTAAATACAAGTTGTACCTATTGGCATGAAAAAGTAAATTCGATCCGTTAATAGTACCTTAGTTTGTCTCTGCCTATCTGCGCATTAATCTCATACGGGAACTCGATCTGAACTCCCGCCCTATTAACCCGCCAATAACTTTTTACAACTCTATTGGGAGTACGTAGTGTCTGGCGACACAAAAAAAAAAAAAAAAGAGAGGGACAAAACAAATAATACTACAAAACAAAAAAATTGTTCCTGTTCAACTTTTTAAAACCTTTCCGCGTTCTGCTGGCCGAAAATTTCAGATTGTCTTTCAAATTGAAAAATCAACAAAATTGCTGTTGAACAACGGAAAAAACCGAATTGTGAACAGATGTCAGTAAAAGGCCAATCTCAGAGGTTGCGCATGGTTGTGCTTAAAGAAGGGTTAAGGTTTCATTGAATCACTTTGGGGACTGACGTTTTTCAAAAGTCGGCTCATCGGCACCAGGATGAACCACAATATCATCATCAGTAGTCTACCTGGTAGTAGTCTAGTAGTCTACTACTCGGAGTAATAGTCTACTAGCTAGTCTAGTACCTGGTACCTGGTAGCACTGATGACACAGACGGTGATGATTATTTTTTGCTGGTGTGCTGCCGATGACACAGGTCGACTAGTACCGTACTATAAAATAATCACAAAATCAAACAGTATATAACCCAACTTGACGACAGTTTTCACAAGGATGATGCAACAATCCATCTTTTTCCTTTCTCTGCTGGTGCTGCTCCTCGTTGTGGGAAGAGGCGATGCCTTTGTTTCACACCAAAATAACAATAATAATGGCTTCTTGCCAATGATGGTGGTGCGACGACCGACGTCCTCCTTTGTGTTGTCCATGGCTGCTGTTGTGGAATTAAAACCTGAACCAGAAGGTGGTGAAGGAGTCACTCCCATTAGTACTATGCCAGGAAGTCGCATGAAGAAAATGGTATGTGATTTGTAAATGACACACGTCAGCATTCATCATGATCCCGTGATTTGGAACAGGATGAAGAGAAAGCCAATAAAGCTGTAGAATTTTGAAATAATTGGTTGGCCGAATGCAATGTATTACAGCTTCAGTGGTCATCATTTTGTCACAAATAAAAGCAATGCATTCATCTAACCTCACTCTGCATTCGTTTTCATTTCTTACCGTAGGGAGAATCTAAAACAAAGAAGAGCAAGGAGGGCACCGTTTATGATTTTTGGTTACTAACAGAAGCCGATGCTGCTCTGATTAAAGAAATTCGCACGACGGTACGTAGGTGTTTTGCATTACAGACATTTTAGATTTATTAGGTGAGTGTAGAATGGGCAAATTGATTCTCACGGAATTTGATTTGATTCTTCTCTGTAGATTCTTAAAGATGCGAAATCCAAGGCTAACTTTCCAGGATTCCGAAAGGTAAGAGAGGCCAGTAATGGAAAAGTATCATTTTTGTCATGATCGCGCTGTATCTGTTGTGGCAGCAATTTTTTTACCGCAGATGCTTCTTTCGTCTCACGTTTTGCACCAATTTTTGGATAACGTGAATGAAATCATTCCTACGCTGTTGCTGTTAACAAATCGAATGAATCAACTACTAATCATGTTCGAAAAACACGCACATCATATAAATACTATTTCAAACAAATTCATGCGACAATACACGCAAAAAAAATTGTAGGGACAAATACCTCCCTATGCACAACCACAAATCACCACATTTGCTGTGCAAGAAGCCGTCATCAAAACGGTACAAGCAGCTGTCGAAGCCTTCGGGCTCAAGTCACTTCCTGGCTCGGATGGTGAAATCGAAGTCCAAGAGGATGTCAAGGATATGGCCATGGGATGGAAAGATGGAAGTCTCACCTTTACAACCACCTTCTCCGCCATTTTTGATCCCGAAAAGGCTAACAAATCCTCTTCCGACGACGAGGAAAAAGAGGCGGTTGTCATCGATGCCGAGATTGAAACAGAAAGTGACTAAATCTTTCTCCAAGTTGGATATACGAATGTAACGGCCAAGAAAATGTGGATTGAAACGTATATACACGCATTGCTAATGAAATAACTAGAAAGATATTGAGCTATTTTGCATCCTGTCTATATGTCGATTATGGTCGGTGATGAACACGTGTCGCAAAATTTCACCCCCCATTGCACCTGTGATGTCGTGATTCCACGCAGAGATTGCTCTCTTTTACCAGCAGTTTACGTTTCGCGTGATCTTCTGTTTTACTTCGATTTCCGTTTACGGATAACAGAACCATTATTGCCTTTCGAGAAGAGGTCTCTCGATTGCTTCAAATGAAAGACCGTTTGCAATTCCCTATTTCAGCTTGAGATTCAGTCGTGTATATTCAGTCACGTTGCTGTATGCTTCGCAAAAACTATCCGGAACCTTATCATCACGAGGCTCTTTCATTATTATTATCCGACGAGAATACCAGTGTCTCAATCTTAAGGGGTGTCGCGAAACCTCTTTTCCTACACCAGTCGGAACCAGTTGCTTTAATTATTATTATTTGTATTCTTGAGCAACCTCTTTTGCATACAAGCGGCATCAAACCACTGTCAATCACAAGAAAGTAAATTCAGCGCAAGCAGCAATTAAAAATTGAAAGTAAGAACATTGCCTTCGCTTCCATTTATTTTTACAGGACAGCCAACGAACAGCAGCAGACCAAGACACCTTTCATCATCTACACACTACTACTAATACCAGTACTGTACAAAGCGAGAGGCACCACGAAAAAAACGATTGAAACACCATGGGTGCTTGTCAGTCCACCGCTAACAATGACGTTGCTGCCCCTCACTCTGAAGGTGGCATTAGAAAAGAAGGTATGTGGCGTTGCCATAGAGGAGCCCAAGAAGAATTCAGAGCTTGATCTGTGTGCTTTCATTTCATTGTAGATTGTACTTTTATACCATTTCGCTGACACGGGATTGGTTTTTCCCCCCATTTCCTTGCAAAGCATCCAAGGATGTTTTGACCCAAAAATTGAGTGAACGTTCTGAAGGACGTGCTGCCGCACCAGAAGTCACAGCACTAAAATCGACGGAAAGTGCAGCAGATTCAAAATCCAAAGCTATAAATTCCGAAGACAGGAAGAAAGACTTTAAGAAGGGATATTCGTCGGGTGGTTCCAGCTTGGGCCTCATGAGAGATGAGAACAGCAGTCGATCTCAATTGGATGTCTTGCATTTGTCAAGTATGAGGGATCTTGCCGCCGAAAATGGGCTTACTCAGGCGGTGGTTCGACTCGAGGTACGTCGCTAAACGTTGTTGCTTGAGATTGTACCAAAGCTGAACTGTCAATGAGGGTACAAAAGATGGGATTGATGGAACAATGCGTCACATTTTTTTGCTGCTGTCATTGTTCATTTTTTATCATCTACCTGCATATTTGCCTGCCTACATAACTAGACACCATTTGGAAAACCCATTGAAGAAATTTACGAAGGTGTTCACGAAGGACCATTCCTAGGTGAAGGGGTTTCGGGTGTGGTCCGTCTGGTGACACACAAAATGACGAGCGTACAATATGCATGTAAAGTTCTTGACATAGGGCTCATTTCAACAGCAGATGGACTCCGCCAGCTTCGAGACGAAATTTCTATCATGTGCCAATTAGATCATCCCAACATTGTCCGCATTGAGGAGGTGTACGAGAGTACAAATACAATTTACTTGTTACAAGAATTATGTCTTGGGGGTGACCTCTTTGACCGTCTCGACGAACAGCCAGATATTCACTACGACGAGGCATCGTGTTCACGGTTGGTGAAGCAAATGGTTTCCTCGGTGCGATATCTTCATTCGAAGGGTGTCGTTCACCGAGATTTAAAGTTGGAAAACTTTCTCTTTTCCACTCCTGATGCCAATTCTCAGTTGAAAATGATTGACTTTGGACTTTCCAAACATTTTGATATTGGCGAAGTCTGTCACGAGCAAGTTGGTACACCGTACACTTGCGCCCCGGAAGTTTTGAAAGGAAATTACGACGAAAAGAGTGATATATGGAGTCTCGGTGTTATCACGTACCTGCTACTGAGCGGCGAGACTCCGTTTGGCGGATGCTACGAAAATGAAAATATGGCAAGTGTCCGTCAAAACATTCTTAATGGAAAATTCACATTTGAGCCCGAAGACGTTTGGCAAGGAGTCTCGGATTTGTCCAAAAAATTTGTCAGAAGGTTGCTTAACGTAGATCCCACTCAGCGCCCTACTGCAAGAGAAGTGCAGACCGACGAATGGCTTCAAGTCTACGCCAAAAAAGATGGAAGACCCAGCGGGAAGAAGCTGTCGCCAAAGATTGTCGGTGCGCTCGTCAGTTTCAAAGAATATTCTGAGATGAGGAGGCTGCTTCATGAGGTACTAAGCTTCACCTTACTCCCAGAGCAAATTGAAGAACTGCGAGAAGAGTTTCAGACTATTGATTCGGATGGTGACGGAGAGATCTCTCTTGATGCAATGAAGAAGGTTCTTATGAATACTAGCGCTGGTACTGACGCACTTGGCGGGCTTACAGAAGCTGAAGTGGAAGATATCTTCAACGCACTGAAAGTTAACAAAAATGATTCCACTATTCGCTGGCATGAGTTTATCGCTGCGGGATTATCACAGTGTAAGGTGGACGACAGGAATCTTCAGCTTGCCTTCGATCGTCTTGACGGTAACCGAAAAGGGTGAGTCCAGTGGGAGGTGTAATTCTTGCTCCATTATTTAATGTTACCATGCGCTCACGCGCTTTCTTGTCAACTTGTGTTTGTAAGATATATATCCTTGTCCGATTTGGAAAATTTGCTGGGCCACTCCCCTGAAACGCTTGAATCTTTGAAGAAGATATGGAAGGATTCTATGCTGGAATGCAGCTGCAAAGATGACAGAATTTCCTACGACGATTTTCTGTTTCTGATGAAAGGCCAGTCTCGCAGAGAAAGTAAGAGGCCTTTCGTTATTTGGAGCCCTCAAGCAGTCGCAGCAATGCCTTCTCAACTAAGTAAGATAACAGACAATGATTCCAGATCGAGCGGGGAAGAAGCTGAAAGGGACAACAAATATTTCAGAAAGAGATCAAAGTCATTTGATGAACTATCTCTTGGTAGCTTTGACAGCTCGCAGGTTGAACGAAGACTGTCGTATCCCCAAAAGGTGCGACCCTCGATCGGGGGAGACGACGATCTTGTCAAATTTGTTGCAGATCAAGCAAAGGGTCCTCTGATAGCAAACCGAGAGCAGTACAAAAAGCACCGAGACTTGCGGACAGCTCTATTGGAGGCATCAAAGGTATTCGATAGGAAGAGGCAAGCGCACAATGCAGCTATGCAGGGCGAGGAGGTGATTGGATCGCCTCATCACGGTGCAAACCTCATCATGAAGTTTGGTTCGGAGGCACCGTCCGATCTAGAGACTGCTCACCAGCGCGCACTTTTCAACGCAGCCGCAAGTCGAGGCGGTCGCCATGGGGCCAAGAAGCATGCCAAGGCTGGCCACCGACGAAAACGAACTCAATCTGATGTTACTGGAATGCTGCTCTCCCCAGTAGAAGCAGCAACATGAAGCTGTAGTCGCCATTTAATATTATAGCAAAACATCTGAACTCGTTTAAATAAAATGTATTCGAACAAAATCCGCGAATCAAACTTTAAGAAAATTTACTTGTACTCCTCGCGCTCCTTCTTCAACTTTTCAATAAATTCATCCACCTTCATTTCTCCCTCAACAACATTCTCTCTGTTCCTGATGTTCACTGTACCGTTCTCTTTCTCCTGAGCTCCAATAACAAGCTGATAGTTGTATTGGGCAATTTGTGCGTTGCGAACCTTCTTTTTGAAAGTTTCCTTTGACAAATCAACATCGACGTAAAATCCCTCTTTGTGAAGCTTATCACGGATTTCGCTGCTATAGTCGAAAAAGTCAGCATGAACGGGTACAAGCTGGACCTGTCGAGGGCTCAGCCAAAGAGGCCACTTGCCTCCATAATGTTCGCACAAGACAGCAAACATTCGCTCCACACTTCCCAGCATGGCACGATGAATCATGACGGGTCGTGCAAACTGCTTTCCTTCCTCCTTGCTTTGTGTGGTGTACTGGAGGTCGAATCGAATGGGAAGTTGAAAGTCAAGCTGGACGGTAGCGCACTGGTGGATACGGTCCATAGCATCCATGACCTTGATATCGATCTTAGGACCATAAAATGCTCCGTCGCCAGGATTAATGCGCCAGCTACCTTCACCGGAGAACTTGTCCATGGCTCTGGCGAGAGCTGCCTCTGCGCGATCCCAAACTGCCACTTCTCCCAGTGCTTTCTTCGGTCTGGTCGAAAGCTCCAACTTGTAGGTCATGCCAAAAATATTGTATACATCCTTCATAAAATTCAGTGCTCCCAACACTTCTGCCTCAATTTGATCTTCGCGGCAGTAAATGTGCGCATCGTCTTGCTGGAAGCGTCGGACACGGGTAAGACCAGTGAGGGCTCCCGAGAGTTCGTTGCGATGAAGGACTCCAAAATCGGCGAAACGCATCGGCAGGTCGCGGTAGGAGCGAATGGAATCAGCAAAGACAAGACAGTGGCCAGGACAATTCATGGGCTTCATAGCCCATTCCTGCCCTTCTACATCGAAGCAGAACATATCATCCTTGTAATGCATTGCATGTCCCGATTTGTGCCAAAGGTCCAAATTAAAGACGTTGGGTGTAATGATTTCATCGTATCCACGGTCCCAATAAAATTCTTTGATGAAAGAAATCAACTTATTGTAGATACGAGCACCGTGTGGAAGCCAGAACGCAGACCCAGGCGACAATTCGTGGAACATGACGAGCTCCTGTTTAGCCATGATGCGTCTGTGATCTCGTTCTTTGGCCTGGTATTGCAATAAAGGAAAGAGAAAACAGCAAGGTTGAATAATGAGAGAAGCAATTAAAAACGGGCAAACAAAACGAAAGCGATCAACAGACAAGACTGGGAGCTCAGACGGTTTCGGATTGGATATAATTGTCCTCACGGAATGGATTCAGAGAATGAGATAAAAAGATCGTTCTTCACTGCTGCCCAAGTCTGACTTCACACAAAAAAATTGCATTGGTTCTATACGATACGAAAGACAAACCTTTTCTTGATTCTCCGTCCACACTTTGAGCATTTTCTTGTCAGGGAAACTAATTCCGTACATGCGCTGCAAGGAATCATTTTCGGTATCGCCCAACCAGTTGGTGGCTGAGTGTCGTGTGGTGGTAAAGGCTTTGATTTTTCCAGTATGAGTTACGTGAGGCCCTCGACATAAATCAATCAAATCACCACAACGGTAAACTGTGGTACGAGTTCCATCGGGAACCTTGGTGGACAAGATTTCCACCTTGAAGGGATTGTCGGCAAAGAGTTCCAGACCTTCCTCCTTGGTAATGACCATGCGTTCAAACTTTTGTTTTTGTTTGATTATTTTGTTTACTTCGGCTTCAATAGGTGGGCCTGAAAATATAAACAGAAACACGAGACGGATAAGCGTACAATCAGAAATAGGAGCAAACGACATCGCATTACCAAAATGAATTCAAGGCATTACTTACAATCCTCATCTCGCAGGGCATCGTTTCCCATATACGAATCGTAATAGAACCCTCCCGCTAGAGGAGGTCCGATGGTAAGCTTGGAACCAAATTGGTGCTCCAGTGCTTCTCCCATCATGTGGGCCGATGAATGCCAAAAGACCGTCTTGGCATCCTGATCATCTTCAAACTTTAAAAGTTCCAATTTGGCAACAGGTCCAACAAAAGGTCGCAGCAAATCCCACAATTGGGTCTTTTCCGAACTGCCCTCCTTGTTTTGTTCCACACCACCATCGGCCATAGCATCACTCAATGTATCTGCTCCTTCCATTCCATCTTGAGCCGGATCGTAGTCGTCCACAAAGGATTCGTACGTTACTCTCGCCACCGTCACTGCATCGGCCAGACCTTGACTAATCGTAACTCCCACATCGTACGGTGTCGTTTTCCATGCTTGAAAGGTCTGTCCTTGTTTGTCCTGCTTCAGAACGGTTCCATCTGGCATGGTAACGGTAATATCGACGGGTTTCTTCGTTGCGAGTTCTTCTTCCCGACGCGCCTTGACTTTATCGTACACCGACGTACGAACTTGGAGCCATTCCGGATTAGCCGTGCGCTTGACGAAGGAATCTCCACCAATCTTTGTACCACCACTGGCCGTTTCAATCTTGGGTCCACTACCCGCCTTGGCACGACGACCTTGAAGTCCTCCAGCACTGTTGGTACTTTTATTGTTGCTATTGTTGTTGGACGATGACTGCAACGTTGAGGGATCTGGCTGAGTGACACCAGGAGCGTCAAAGACAGCAAATCTTGCTGTCTTGTTGACAGCGATTCCACCTATCTTTCCCATGATTGCTGTTTACTAAATTTTATGTTGCTTTCTTGAGTAGAAAAAAAGAAGATATTGTTATTTCGTATCTGCAGGTTTATTTGAGTTGGTTGCTACTGGAATGTTTTCATAATATTTATTATTATCGACTAGACTACTAGAGTAGTCTACTCTCTGTGAAGGTTTCGGATACGGATACCATACCCGTACCGATGTATGTGAGGTGTTGGATGGAGAATCGAATCAAGGAGTAAAATGGACCCATCTTCGGCAAAGGTTATGAGCATCAGCGGTCACAATCATGTGTGCATCCTGAAAGCAGATCCTGTTAAGTCCCGTGTGACTGATTGATCGGAGAGCAAACAGCAACAACAAGCAAAAACAAAACAGATACTCTGGGTCTAAACGAATTAATTACTGAGTACAGTAGCTAGTTGATTGATTCCTCATCACAACAACAACTCGTCATCAACAGCTGCTCTTTATTTTGCGACGACGTAATAGCTTTTGTAGAAAAGCTGATTTGCAACTGATCTTGTTTCAACCAAGACAACTACTGTATTCGTCAGCAGCAGCACAATACACGAATAGACCATGGTTAAAAAGAAACAGATCAATGACAATGACTCACAGAAACGCGAGGATGCTGGCGTCTTTGATGATGCCGAGAGTGACAAATTGAGTGAGACGCCGACTGATTCTGATTCTGCTACTGCTACTGCTGCTGCTGCTCCTGCCTCCAGCAAGCGTCAACGACTCGACAACGAAAAGTCTACGAGCCCTGTAGAACAGGAAAACACTGTCTTGATCGATATTGATGAAGCTAATTCTACCACAACATCTACTGCTGCTGCTGCTGCTGCGGTTGCGCCATCCGCAGTTTCAAAAAGCAACAACAACGACGACAACAACAACAAGAACAAAAATAGCAGCAATAGCGCAGACCGTGTCGCTGGACTGAGCAAGTTTGTTCGACGAATTTTAGATCCCAATCGAAAACCTCTGGGTTTGGTGGAACCGCCAGCTGTCATTCCTTTGAATGATGAATTTTTGCAGGCCTTTGGCCAGCGAGAGAAAGAGTATGATCAACAAACGGGCATCGACCGAAACGAAGTCATTGATACTGAACCGATTGATGATAGTCAAGATGATGTGGTTGATGTTGACAACAGTAGTAATAAGAATAGTCAACAGGAAGAAACGAAACATGAGCCCATTGCAGAACGCAAGGTGAAGTTTGTCAATCTAAAATACACCACTCCCATGGAATTGTTGCAGGAAGAGTGTCTCAATTTTGGACCACTAGAAGAAGTGAATATGATTATGGACTCCACAGACCCTGATGGAACCATAAATACTGGTCGGGCCTACGTGACGTTTCAGAATGCCAAAGACGCACAAAATTGTGTCGATCAACAGTGCGGTGGTGCCGTGGACGGCCGAAGTGTTCGGGTTTCCATGGCCAACGCCCGAACTGCCACACCGGGAGGTGGCGGTGGCAGCGGCAAGACGCGAAATGCTCGGGACGAAAAACGCTACTGGCAAAAGGATGTTTCTACCAAGTGCTTTCGTTGTGGTCAAGTGGGTCACATGGCAGCAGATTGTACCAACGATGCTAAAGCCACGATCTGTCCTCTCTGTGCCCTGCCCGATCAACATGATATGCGATCCTGTCCTCTCAACCGGATTTGTTTCAATTGCGGAATTCCTGGTCATATCAATCGAGAGTGTCCCATTCCGCGGGGTAGCCAACCCCAGCGACAAGTCTGCAGCATTTGTTGCGGATCAGGACATAATCGATTTCAGTGTCCTCGATCGGATCCTTCGACATGGGCTAGCATTCAGCGCGATGCAATATGTAGTGTTTGCGGTGAAAAGGGGCATTTTCAATGCACCGATCTTAAATGGTTCTTTGGACTGGAAGGAGTATTTTGCTACAACTGCGGAGGCAAGGGACACGTTGGGAATCAGTGCAATCGTCCAAACTTGAATGATTTGGGACGCAACGATGAATGGGCACAGAAAGAAATTGAAAGAGCAGAGGAATACAAAGTGTGCGTATTTTTTTAATTTTTTTTTTCTAAATGATTTTGCATGCCATTCTCTCATACTTGGCTACAATTTTGGTGCTCTGTGGAATGTATTTCTTAATCACCAGAGCTGAAGAAGTTGATCTCCAACGCACCGAGCGACAGAAGCAAGAACAAGAACGAAAGCAAGAACAGTCGGATCGTCGAGATCGCTACAGGGAGAATGATCGCAACAGGCACCGCGCTAGGAGTGCTCCACCGCCACCCAATCGCGGTGGAGGCCAACCCGAGTTTCGATTCACAATTGGAGAAGATAACAGCGAATCCAACCAGCCCCGAAATAGGGGTAGAGGATACAACATCAATAGCAGCAGCTTAAATCAACGAAGACAAAGTGGTAATGGTGGTGGTGGCAGCAATGTCCGGGGACGACGTCGGGGGTATAATTAAGCAATCTTGGTGCACTTGTTGGTAGTTTGCTTTGCTGCACATGCTATCTACTAACAAAAAGAATTCTGATTACACGTGGATTTTTTTGCTGAATTGACGACTGATATAAATTTAATCTGATAAGTATTTTTTGCTGCCACCGTTGCTGAATCCTGGGCAACGTGGTAGCATTGTATTCAAAAGTCCATCTACACTGGTTAGCAACGCCACTGTCGGTATCACACCCATGAGCGACAACGGATTTTGCATGCAATGCCTTTTGAACGAGGCGCCCGGCATTGACCATGGCCCTTGTCAAAGTAGTTCTCGTTCGCAGTATCAAACGCCTGCCGATGGAAGCATCCACAACAATATCGGCACAAATGATTATGTTCACGTGAATTATTTGGCTTTTGATTGCAGTTGTACACCCAAAAATTCATAAAAAAGATATCAAGATGTTTATCATTACTCGTTATACATTCTGCTACCCCGATGAAACAGGCTGGGGTAAGCTGCCCCTCCCATATCCATCTACTGATCCACGAAGCTTACGCATGTGCAGGTGAGTAGATACACGCCCGAAAATGTTCAAGCTAGCATCAAAGATCTTTTTTTAAATGATGATTGATTTAAGAAAACTTGAAACCTGAATTCAGGTTTTAGCGCCGCGATCTGCGATTATGGTCGGTCTTGACTGGCACCCACATGCATTCGCTACTTCATCTCTGATCTCTGCCACAGAAGATGCTTCTTTACTTCAAAAACTTGAACGGTGACTCGACGTAACTGCATTGTAGCTTCATACATCTGCTTGCTGAGGCACTGTTTTTATAATATTTATTTTACTAAGCAATATGAACGCGTTGAACCATGTGTGAGGTTTTGTCAGGGGTACGACATCAACTTCGCCACCAATCCTCCCGAAATAAGATCATTATTTTTTACTTCAAAAGTAATACTGTATCCTCTATTTGTTGGGCTGAAATAGGTATGGAATATGAAAAGGTTCCGAAAGTCAGGATAACCACGTTTGGTACTTAGCGTACTTACTCTTTCCAGTCATCTAGTTAGGTTAAGTACTTGTCCGAGGTTTATTCGCGAATCGCAGATTCTCCCTTTGATCTTCACATTCTGCGATAATTCTTTGATATCTCGCCCACCCCCTACTCTAGCACTCTAGCACAACTTTACCACATCGGCACATTTTTCTCATCGATTAATTCACGTACGAATTCTCTTTTGATAACGCGAAAAAGATGTTCAAGCTTTCACTTGCTCTGGTTCTCCTCCTGGGGGCCCTTCCCAACGACGTCGCCGCCTCAACTGGGGGCCTACGTAAGTTGGTAATCGAAGAACCTGAAACTACACCGCCCACAGCAGCACCCACCAAGCCACCTGCTCCAGAATGTGAAGATGATGAGGATCTCTTCGAGCTTGAATTGGTGCTCGACGCATACCCCAAAGAGACGACATGGGAGTTGATTAACACCTGCAACGACACACGTATCTTGTCAAGTCAGCCTTATTGGAAGTCGGAGGCCAACTCAACCAAGTACTACTATAAATGTATTGAAAAGGGGACAGGCTTGAACTTCACTATTTTTGACATGTACGGCGATGGACTCTGCTGTGGGTACTTTGTGGATGGAGAATACAAATTGACCCTCGGAGATGAAGTCTTTGAATACGACGGACAATTTCATGACAGCGAAACGACTGTGCTCTCTGAATGTGTAGCTCCCACTGGAGCTCCAACAACTGACCGTACTATTACAATGTCTCCAAGTGAGGTTAGCACTGCTTCACCCACTGCAACTGAGGCAACTGGATCTCCTACTGCTGGAGCCTCCACTGGTGCACCCACTGGAATTATCACTGACTCTCCCACTGGATCTCCTACTGCAGGAGCTTCCACTGGATCACCCACTGATATTGTAACTGGATCTCCTACTCCTGGAGCCTCCACTGGAAGCCCCACTGGAACTGTCACTTACTCTCCTACTGGCTCTCCTACTGCTGGAGCCTCCACTGGTATGCCCACTGATATTGTGACTGGCTCTCCTACTGGCTCTCCAACTGCTGGAGCCTCCACTGGTACACCCACTGGAATTGTCACTGACTCTCCTACTGCTGGAGCCTCCACTGGAAGCCCTACTGGAATTGTCACTGACTCTCCTACTGCTGGAGCCTCCACTGGAAGCCCTACTGGAACTGTCACTGACTCTCCTACTGCTGGAGCCTCCACTGGAAGCCCTACTGGAATTGTCACTGACTCTCCTACTGCTGAAGCCTCCACTGGAAGCCCTACTGGAATTGTCACTGACTCTCCTACTGCTGGAGCCTCCACTGGAAGCCCTACTGGAATTGTCACTGACTCTCCTACTGCTGGAGCCTCCACTGGAAGCCCTACTGGAATTGTCACTGACTCTCCTACTGCTGGTGCCTCCACTGGAAGCCCTACTGGAGTTGTCACTGACTCTCCTACTGCTGGAGCCTCCACTGGAAGCCCTACTGGAGTTGTCACTGACTCTCCAACTGGATCTCCTACTGCTGGAGCCTCAACAGGAACACCAACAACTGATAGATTTATGCCAACAGTGACTGATGCACCCACTGGATTTACTGGTGCTCCAACTGGGTCCGAAATACCTACTACTGGAGCTCCTACTTCCTTTTGTCCTGCTGGATTTGAAGTTGTCCAAACATGTGTTCAAGTGCCAACTCTTGCACCTTCAACTTCTATGCCCTCTGATGTGATCACTGGAACTCCTACTGTTGTTGCCACTGACTCTCCTACTGCTGGAGCTTCTACTGGTGCACCAACTGGCATTGTCACCGAATCTCCCACTGGATCTCCTACTGCTGGAGCCTCCACTGGTGCACCAACTGATACTGTGACTGGATCTCCAACTGCTGGAGCCTCCACTGGAAGCCCCACTGGCATGATCACTGACTCTCCCAGTGCTGGAGCCTCTACTGGAAGCCCCTCTGGAATTGTCACTGACTCTCCCACTGGAACTCCTACTGCTGGAGCCTCTACTGGAGCACCAACTGACATCACAACTGGAGCGCCAACAGAAGCCGTGACACTCTCACCGACAACTACTTGCCCAGAAGGGGAAAGCTTTCTTGAAATTGTAATCAAGCTTGATGAATGGCCCACTGAGACATACTGGTTTGCATACAGCTACGAGTGCATTTCTCCCTACAATTACAATTGCCAATACACAAGCTTCATGAAAAGTCCTGAATACTGGAAAAAAGAAGCTGGTATGGAATACACTTATTCAAAATGTATTCCTCATGGCAGAACGTACTTTTACATCTATGATACCTATGGTGACGGTATGTGCTGCGAGTATGGTCAAGGTGGATACAAAATCTACATCGACGGAATCTTGGGCTTGGAAGGAGGAGACTTTGGAAGACGTGCATACCACATGCTCACTCCTGGTAGTGACCTGAGCGAGGAAGTATCCCTGCTGCTAGCTGACGACAACATCCTGCCTAAAGAGCTCTTGTCCCTGCCTATTGCAAACTACACAAAGCCCCTGCCTTGAACGTGAAGCAAAGGCACGTTTATTTGCCAATATCTTTGACCTGTTGCCACTTTTAGAAGGGGAGCCAAGTAGACTACGCAAAAAGTTTTGAGAAGCGAAGGCATGCCTCTTGAGAATATCTTACCCTCCCTCCCTCTACTTACCTATTACCTGTTGCCGCTGTGGCCGCATCCTGAAAGGCGGTGCGTTTCTGTTAAAGTAGTTTGAATCAAAATACAGTAAAGAATAAAGTGAACTAAAAGAAACGAAAAAATTAGCCTTATCCGAAACATTCTCAAATTACAGCAGTCGTGTGATTTCTCCTCGTATGTGGTGTGGAGTACTGTACATGGTGGGAAATACCATTATTTGGCATTACCTCGAATTAGGCGAAAGGCCCTATCTCAGGAATAGACCAGCTAGAGTCAGGCTGAAACTTAACGTTAGCTGACTGTTACCATATATAGAATTCTTGACTTTTAACTAGTAAACATGTAGTGAAACTTAATCATTTATTTTATCATGTTAACTAGTGTTAATAGTTGTTAAACCCTATGTGACATTGGGTTAAATCCATCATTCAAGGTTTACTAGTAATATGACTGCATAAACGTTATGTCAGCTGGAAGCTTTCTGGCCCCAGGAAATATGATTTTGATTTTGTCCTCTAGCTCATTAAGTGTTTTTCCAAATTCAATAAATGAATAATGAATCGAAAGCTCTTAATGAGATCTGTCATTTGCACTACTTTCTGTACTGATTGCATGTTTCATTCCTTCACTATATTTTTTTCAGTACAACCCAACCGGTAGTGTCATCCTGACTCTACTGTAGGTCAATGGGAAGAGCGCTGTCGTCGATACAGTACTACTAGTCGTCTAGTAGTACTAGCTAGTAGTACCACTAGTAGTAGTAATAGAAGACCCCCCTATTAGAGATAGTAGTGCCGAATCCCTTTTCCTGGCACAATTCCCGTTGGGGCTGCCCGGGCAACTTTTATCCAACGTTCCTCGAAGAAGTAAAATATGACGTATTTACTTCGGTCAAAGTTTGCGTGCTCCTCGACTGGTCAAAACTCCATTGGGAATTTGTTGACTCGGACCAAAATAATGTGGTAAAATACTCTTAAGAAATTGAAAAAATATTTCTAATAACCAGCGGCAGAGATTCAGGCCTTGCCAGCAACACAGCATGTCCAGCGACCCAGTCATCAATCACATTATTTATCCCGTCTATTATTATCCATCGATTTCTTTTGCACAACGACCAAATAATAATAATCAACGTATATGCCTACAGACACCTTTATAATATAACAGTGCCAACATGACGACAACAATAAACAGTCTTACCAGCACTGGTAGTAGGTGGAAGCTCTTGATATGCTCCATATTGCTGAATCTTACGAATGCTCAACAAAGCATTCCGTTCTACAACGATCAGAATCCCAGTTTCTTGTTCATTGGCAATTCTTATACGAGCTTCAATACACTGCACCAAATGTTTGGTGAAGTCGTCAAGTCGGGTATCCCGGAATGGGCCGATATGGTCCAGACAAACGCCGTCTCACCTGGAGGTCGCAAACTGTACGAGCACTGGGCGGATTACGAAAATGGCGGTGTTGTTGCGAATCTTTTGGCGCCGCAGGACACGAATGAAAACAAATGGAAGTGGGTGTTGTTACAAGATCAATCCCAAATTCCCGGCTTCTATCAATGGGACTATGAAGGAACAGAATTTTTTAAGAGTAAGAATGGCGCCATTGGGTTGAGTGGTGCTACTCGTGAGGCCGGAGGTCAAACCATGTTTTATTTAACGTGGGGAAGGAGAACCGGTGACAGTGGTAATGCGCAGATATACCCGGATTTCTTGACAATGCAGGGACATTTGACAGAAGGATATATGAGATACAGAGATGCAACTAGTACCGTGGATCGACCTACATACGTTGCTCCAGTCGGTCTGGTATTTCAAACCATTCACAACGATATGGTACAAGAGGGCATCGAGCCAACCGATGCCGGGACTTTGTTTACGTCTCTCTACACTGGCGACAATTCCCATCCAGCGCCATCCGGGTCCTACGTTGCTGCCTTGACGATATTTACGAGTATGACTGGTTTGGATCCAGAAAATATCGAATTTTGGCCAGAGGACCTTGATGAAAGTACAGCTAGAACTCTCCAAAACGCTGTTAGTCGAACGATTCTGGAAACATTTGAGAATGGTTTCATTCCTTACCCTTGGGCCACTTCTTGGACGGGCTCGACGGTAACTCAAGGAGGAGGGACAGAATCACTGATCACCACAAGTCCTACGCCATCTCCAACGACGATCAGTCCTACCTTTTTCCCAACAAGTAGTCCAACCACGCTCGAACCAACCGGAACACTTGCAACACCAACACCAACTACTAGTCCTACCGTATTGCCAACGAGCACACCAACGACGCTGGTTCCAACTGAACTAGGTGCAACACCAACACCAACAACTAGTCCTACTTTTCTCCCGACGAGCACACCAACGACGCTGGAACCAACCGAAGTACTTACAACGGCAACACCAACTACCACCTCTTTCATGGGAGAAACCACAGTAATAGAAGAATTGCCAAAGGGATCTATTACCATTCGAATTTTCTTTGACCAATATCCTGAGGATATTGCTTGGACCTTTATGGAAGCCAATTCGGACAAATCAATTCGGTTTGAATATTATGACGCCACGACAGAGCCTTTTAGCAACAAAACGGTTACGTTTGAAAATCTCACTCAGTCAACAACCTATGTATTTAAAGTTTACGACAGCATGGGAGATGGATTGTCTGGCAATCACGGCAATGGGTCCGTTCAAATCCTAGATGACACAGCATTGGAGCGATCTGGTGTAACCTTGGTGACTATCGATGTCACGCTCGGTGCCTATTACGAGGTTGAACTTTCCATCGGGCCTACTGGAGAAGCCATTGTCGAAAGAGAAGGCACCGATTACCAGCCAGGAACTTGGACTGATTTGGAACACATGTGGTTAGGACCTGAGCCGACCTTAAGCAGCGACTGGTGGCCCGGCGACTTTCCGGCGGCGCCAAATAGTGGCCTGGTGGCCAACATGGATCTTTACGAGCATCTCGATGAAATCAGCTGGCAAATCCTTTACTCGTCAAACGATACTGACGCCGTCGAAGACGACACTTGGACACCGTTTGCCGTCTGGAATGGTACCTCCACAAGTCCGCTTGGGGAATCATCTGTTAACTTCACTGATCTTCGTCCGGGTTGGTATCGCTTTACAATCACGGACAGTGGGAGAAACGGTTTCGGCAATAACTTTACAGGCAGTGCGACCAACCCAGCAGAATTCGTGACACTCACTGGATCATTGGAATCTACACAAGAAAAGGGACTGGTTTGGGGAAGCAATGGACAGTTCGAAGAGAAGGAAGAAGTGTGGTTTCTCATGAACAAACGTGGTTTTATTTCTCTTGTTCGCTTTGATTCGGACAAGAATGCGCGTTCATCAGCTCCTTCTCTCGCTCCGTCCATCGCTTCTTCGACAACATTGTCAGATGAAACTAAGACTGGCACTCTTGCTCCCACATTGAGCAAACCGCAGGCTATTGTTGTAACACCAGAAGAGCCCCAGACATTTGGATCTTTGGATCCCTCCTCCTCCTCCTCCTCGGCAGCATCATCGCAGTCGAGAAAAATCTTTTCATCTGCTGTATTGGCTCTCTTTTCCTTATGCGCCGCCACAACCATTTAATATACTCTCATAAGATTTCATAGAAATAATAGAAGGATAAATCTCAATTTGTTTAAATGGTGATTAGCTCTCAAGCTGGCTAGTGGTAGACTTGTAGCAGTGTACCAGGTAGCAGTAGACTAGTCCGGACTAACTAGATCAGATGATAGTCTACAGTGTACTAGACTAGAGTCGGACAAAAAATACTACCATAACATATATTTGCTTATTTTTAACTTTTAACCCGTGACTGAACCATTGTATATAAACCACCCGGGCACTAGTATTTGAAGATCGAGGCAGGATCAAATAATGCATTATTGACCATTCTCCTCTACTCTAATAAGTCTCTAGTCGTACGTAGCTAGATGAGACTACTCTTAATAATCATAGTAGAGTGGCAGACCTGCTACTAGCTAGTAGTACTACTACTAGACTACTCATTCTCCATAAACAGGCACACACCACACACCACATATCACATCGTCAACATCACATCACATTACATCACATCAAATCACAATAGGAAATAACATCCTCTGTACCTCTTGCTCCCACTCTTCCAATCTACTGTATCCTATTTGAAAATTGCATGATGCCGCCGAAGCATAAATCAAAATCGGTTCATTTCGACTCGGCCACGAAGGAAGCAGAGGAAGAAGCAAATAATAATCTTGCCCAGAAAAGTCATGTGGTTGATCTGCAGCAACCTCTTCACACGAAGAAGCGATCACGCAACGATCGAAAACAAAATCAAGATGAAATGGACGATATTGATGATTGGGTTCCCGATGAAGAAGAGGACGAACTTGTTGAAGGTCTGCCCACCGAGAAGCAGAAACTAGAAGCCAAGCGAGCGAGACGCGAGAAGCAACGCCATGGAGGAGAGCTAGATGATGAAGAAGAAGGCATTGAATCTACAAAAATTGATAGAACCACAAGTTTATCCGCAGAAGGCATCCCAGTAGAACCATTTCATATGGAAAATGAAAAATCAGATGGTACTGGTTACTTTGATGGCGATACATATGTCTTCAGAAAACGCGGGGACGACGACGAGCCTGACGCCTGGTTGGATGGTTTGAAGGATTCGGATCAATTCTCCGGGAAAACGATTGAGGACGATGAGTCCTCGAACAAT
>Ga0210036_1000190_pt1 | contig 73747 bp, 43 predicted proteins | sample CryGeymeta201515_FD_185469 | JGI IMG/M metagenome (GOLD analysis project Ga0210036, IMG submission 185469) | Groundwater microbial communities from Crystal Geyser aquifers in Utah, USA - Crystal Geyser metaG 2015-15 (SPAdes) (version 2) | ecosystem: Environmental > Aquatic > Deep subsurface >... | reverse complement strand
TTAAGTTGTTAATTTGTAAAAAAGAACTATTTCGGTTTTACTAATATGCACTACATGTTTATGATTTCACAATACATGCTTCACTTGTTGAACAATATTGTTGTAACAGTTACACGTAGAAAATATGGTAGTTATCATTAATTAGCTGTTAATCTAGAACAAATGGCTTTTGTTACGGCTAACGTATTGTATTTTGAGCTAGTAGCTGTATTTACGGCTTGCAGGTCGTAAGCTACAGCGTAGACGTACCTTCATCAGCTGTAATACAACCATCAAAATCAATTACGGCTAACGCCCCCTTTAGACGTACTGGTACTGGTAGTACCGGAATGGCTTTGCGATACAACCGTAATCGTACCTGGTAAGTGAATTCTCTACTCTCTCACAATTAACTGAGCGAAGGCTTGCTGTACTATGGAAATACAGTACTAGAGTAAGGCTGGCGGTTAACGTTGGCTGACTGTTACCATTTCAGGGATTCTGGATTTTCACTAGTACTTATGCAGTAAAACTTGATTAGTTTCTACCATGTTAACTACTGTTAGTCACCATGTTAATTATCCCCAATCACTAAGAGACAAGGGACGACTGAATCACCAGTTATTTAACGTTTACTAGTGATTTCAATGTATAAACATTAAGGTCAGGAGCCATTTGCTTTCTGGTCTCAGGATATAGGATCTCGATTATGTCCTCTAGCTCATTAAGTGATTGTCCAAATTCAATAAATAAATAATGGATGGAAAGCTCCTCTCAATGAGATCTGTCATTTGCACTACTTTTTGTACTGATTGCAAGTTTCATTCAATCACTATATTTTTTTCAGTACGAAACAGACGGTAGTGTCATCCTCAGCCACTGCTCTACCAGTACCGGTATATAAAAAATTACCAGGGTACTGGATGTCTATCCACTCAAAAATGACAAAATAATGACTTCCGAATTGAGCAATCCTTTAATGACGAGTAGCGTACCTGGTACCAAGTACTACCATGGTGGTCTAAAAATTCGTTACGTTACGTTTTAAGACTTCCTCCGGCAGCCAGAACTACGGATAGTACCTGGTACTACGGTACTACTATACCTGGGGGTACCCCCTGGTACCTGGTACTAGTTTACCAATATAATACCTGCTCTCTATGTGGGACTGGCGCACAGGTACTGGGTAGTAGTACCAGGTAACTCTGCAACATGGTTGGATGCTGTAAAAAAGCTACAGTACGTAGTAGTGGTAGAGTAGTGCCTATCTAGACTAGTAGTACTACTGGTAGTACCTAGTTGTAGTCTTGTAGTACCGTAGTACTATTAGTAGTAGTATTGTTTTTGTTGTACCACTACCAGGTACCACCTGGTACCAGGTACCGTACTTACTACTGGTTCGTACCTGGTAGTAAACACGAGTCTTGCCAGTTCACAGCTAGTACTGGTAGTATCGTACTATTAGTACGATATCTCTGAGGAGACTTCCATTTACCAGTACCAGTATGTTTATGTTTTCTAAAATATTTACGACATGGATGGCCAGCCACCCATTACCTGGGACCAGGTACCTGGTACCTGGTAACCGGTAGTAATACTACCTGCTAATAAATAATAATACTACCTGGTACCAGCAGTAATTAATGACCTGTCCTGCAAGATCGTCGTCGATGGTCAGACTGAATGGCCAGACTTTGATGAATTGCCAAAAACTATTTAATGATAGGAAAGAAAAATTCTTGGAACACAAAATCGGGAATCACATCGAAACGAACTGAAAAAAAAAATGCTGCTCACAATTTCACAACAGCACGAAAACTCAGTGTAGCCTGAAAATAGTTCAGAAATAATTTTAACCTTTAAAACGATGACAATGAGCCGTCTTGAACAGCTGTGCAATCGCAGCCAAAATGATGGGAACGTTAAGAACAAGGAGCTTGAAAAGAAGTTGGAACGTTTGCTGGGCAACGGTCCACTGCGTTTTGGACCGCCTCGCCAACCCATGGATCACACGTCCCAGTTTTACGGGATGTGTAAAAAAGAGGTGTATGCCTACGCTTCTACCAAAGCAGCCTGGGAAGATTGGGAAAAGAGCAACAAAAGATTTTTCACAGATAGTGAAATTTTGAGGATAGTTCGATTTTGCAATGACAACGACGAAAAGTCTTTCTACATGCTCCAAAAGACAGACCCGCGATTATTACGGGTTTTGGCAAGAGACATTGAACAACAACTGAGCTCCAAGACGATCTTTCCGGTACCTCAACTCAAGACCAAGTCGGGAGAAGATGTTTTCTACATGCGTCCATCTCGATTCTTCCCCAAGCAAACAAAAACTAGGAGTATCATCTGCAACCTAATGTATGTTATGGATACGATCTACCAGCGTACCTACAGTTACAAAAATGGAATGGCCTTTGTCGCTAATATGAATGGTTGGACCATGGAAAACTTTTCTGCGGACTATTGTCTCCAATTTATGAAAGGGCTACAGGGGCAACTGGGACCCGTCAAGGTCAATCTCTTTCTCATTGTGAACCCCCCGTCATGGTTCGACAAGGTATGGAGCATCATGAAGCCTATGCTCTCTCGGACGTTTCGTCAGAAAGTCCATATGATTCCTGAAAAGGATCTCGGAAAGTTCCTGGCGCGCGGCTACGAGCAATGTTTACCCGATGAGTTTGTGTCGGGTAAATCTGATACCAATCAACTGGTTCAAGATTTCGTGACGTATCGGTTGGCTCTCGAGGACCTTGTCGGGACAAATTTCCAGGATGAAGGTTTGATTACCTTTGGCTCTCTCAATCGTACCACTTTCGTCGACAAAAAAGGAGAAAAGGCGCATGTGGCACCCGAAGAACTTTCCAGCACGGATCTTGCGGATGGAAGCAGCAAGTCGATTCTGGATGATAGCAGCAAACCTGAGCAAAAATCGAATTGGCTAGTGATGTCCAGTAGGCGACGAGCCATCCATTAAATTATTTGTGCCTGTCAGGGATACTCATTCATCATGAGCATAGGGATTGGGACCTGAGTGGAGAAGATAAACAACTAGACTTGTAGAGTAATATTTACAAATAAGAAAAGATAGCATTTGTAATTACTACGGTATCTCACACCTAGATGAATTCTAGACGACTAAACACATGCTAACTCCATTAAGCAAGAAGCTAAACTAACTGACTTTGTTCAGGTTAAATAAATAAGAGGCGGCCTGCCAGCGAGTAAATAATCACAGTAGAGTTGGAGTTACAAGTAACAAGTACTACTGCTATTAGTACTAGTACCAGTAGTCTACTCGTACCTACCGTTCTGGTTTGATTTACTCACACGATCAATACAAATTTCACGCCAAATTTTCTTGTCGCTATGCTTACAAGAACAAACAACAATAAAATCCTTACAACATCACAAGAAAACTGAGTTTAATGGATATTTTTGTAGAAGTTTATGCCTTCTCTTGAACTAAAGACGATGAAGAAACAAAAAGAACGACCAGAGAAAAATCGAAATAAAGATGACGATTCCGTGACTTCTAGAAACAAGTTCGAGACAATCGCGAGTGCCAGTTCGGAGACATATACGACCAAGAATGCAGCAGCCTCTTCTGGCTGGCTGTCATGGATTCTTCTAGCTGGGGTGGTGTTTTTCATTTTTAAAGGCCTTGGCATGGCCAGCAAAGTCTCCAACGTCATTAGTATGATGCCGTTTGGAGAAGGACACGACAACCAAAATTCGACAGCTGTCTTCACATCGAGTATTAGCGCTCCCAAGCATCCTACTACAGTCATTGATCGCGATAGCATTGTGCGGGGAATGTCAGTAAAAGCTGCAAGACGCAATCTTTCGGGAAAGCGTCTTATGATGGGTACTGCAAAATACAATCTCCAGGGTAGGCGTCTCTCGAGTGGTCGCAGTAAAGGCAGGCGTGGACGAGGAGGGAACGGAGGACGAGGAGGGAGACAGCGCACCAATATTGATACAGCGGAAGAGTTTACACGTGTTCGAACAAACATTAATATCTTTCGACCTGATTTTGGATTCCTGGCTCCAGGAGATCCCAACCAATTTATTTTGGCACCCGGTCCTCGTAACGGACGAAGCAAAGGACGCCTCGGAAGCAAAGGAGGCAGGAGAAGTGGTCGCGGTCGACCCTTGCCACCTGTTTGTCCTGCAGATGTTTTAGAGTGTGTCGGTGGTACCGTCGTCGTTCGTGTCCCGCCAAGATGCGACTTTGCAGAGTACGTTGCGCTTTTTTCGTATTGTATGTACCTTTTGCTCTTTGTCTTATTCGATTTGCCAATTATTTTTCATCGTTACTATGCTGATTATTACTATTTCTGTAGGTGTCCGCCGTTAGTTTGCGGATCAGATACCTTCACTTGCCCTGATGGAACCATTGCGAAGAGAGATCTGCTGAATAATTGTGACTTCGAGCCTTGTCCTACTTTGTTTCCTACTTTTTCGCCAGATAGCTGCCCCGATGACATGTTTCAATGTCCCGATGGAACTTTTGTTGGCCGTATTCCCCCCAATTGCGAGTAAGTCAAATACAGTTGCATATTTCAAGGAGCAATTTAGACCCAGACGACAGGTTACTAATTTCCTTCCGTCCTCACGCATCCAAAATTAGTTTCCAAGAATGCCCCCCTGCCGCTTGTCCAGCTGACATTGTACCATGCCCTGATGGATCTTTCGTTGTGAGAGATCCTCTTAACAACTGTGAATTTCCGGTATGCCCAGATGGTCAATGCCCTTTAGACACTCAACAATGTCCAGACGGAACACCAGTTTCCAGAATCCCCCCGGATTGCAATTTCGCAGCTTGCTCAACTGCCAGCTGTCCTACAGATGTAGCAAGTTGTCCAGGCAAGTCAACGAGATCCATTCTCTTTCAACTGAGTCGAATGCATGCATTGTCCTGTTCTCATGGATTGGCTGCTAACCCTTGTCCCTATATTCTCTGCACCCTAGATGGGACCGTTGTTTCACGAGATCCAGCTAATAATTGCAGGTATGTAAATATTCAATTTCTTGCTTATGTTCATTGAGTCTGCATATAGATCGTTCGCACGGCAATATCTTGTTGTCTAACACATGAAAACACACATTTCTTTGATGTGCAGGTTTATGCCCTGCCCAACTCCTGGAGTGTGCCCCAGTGACGTGCAAACTTGTCCGGGTTCGTAACTGAGAGTTGTCATGGGTTGGTTTTTGGCACTTCTAATTGTTTTCTAACCGTTTGTTCTTCTTCCTCGTGTTCCAGATGGCTCCACTGTTGTGAGAGATCCAAATGACAATTGCGAGGTAACGAGTGCTTAAGTTACATGCTCTTTTACAAAATTGTGCCATTTTTATCTCACCAAAAGCCTTCTATCTTGTCTGTATGAATGCATAATCCAGTTCCCAACGTGCCCAGGTGGCACATGCCCTGCTGGTAAGTCCCTGCATTTGTTGCATTGTGCCTTCTTATCATTATTTATTTTCTTCTAGAAGACTCAATTACAAAAATTCTCTAATTTGTGACCGCAGATATTCAAACATGTCCAGGTGGAACCACAGTTGTGAGGGTACCTCCTGACTGTCTTTTTGAACAGTGCCCTATAGCTGCCTGTCCTGGAGATGTAAGCAAAATAAAAAACGACTTTCAATCCAAGCGCTTGAATGTTGCAAACCTCACTCCTCATCTCTTTATTTGCTTCTTCAGGTTCGCACATGTCCAGGTGGAAGTGTCGTTGTTCGTGATCCAGCAAATGATTGTGAGTTTCAAGCCTGTCCCAACGCTGTTAGAGTTGATGCTACATTAGAATACGGCTTTTTTGATGGAACCACACTGCGATCACCTACTGAGGCAGAATACATTGGGGTGATGGTAGAAACATCGAAGTTTTATACACAGGATTTACGCCGCACTTTTCCCAATCTTGACACTGCAGTGTCAGTCCGCAGCAGTCAGTCCTTCAATCCATCTGATACCAATCTACCAGTCAGAATCAATTTCAGTCTCATTTCTTTCTTCCTAGATGGTACCACAAACCCAACGCAGGCACAAATCCTTTCTGCAATAGCAGCTGCAGACTATCAGAGTAAGTAGAGTCAGAAGTTAGAGTTGTGTTTATAGCATTTGTTGTTGCATTGACTTACGACCGTCTCTGCTTTGCTCTTCTTCTCAGACACCTATCGCCAAGCCTTTGTATGGAATAGTCAACCACCGGGTACCATCTTCTTTGATACAGCACGCGTCTCTTTCACTGGCACCGTAGCCACCCCTTTGATTTAGGGCAGCACTGCTGCAGCAGAATGCTTTTAAAGAAAGACTGTGTTTGTTGCTGCTAAGTAGGGAGCTTTGCTTCTACTGTGGAGTTCTTCCTGTACTCTTTTTACAAGTCTTCCATAAAATTCACTTTTTCGTGGGTTTAAAAAGTATGTAATACTCTTAGTAGGTGTACTCGTATGGCTACATAATCGGGGTACGAGTAGAGTACAAATAAATAACATTTATTTCGAGCAGAAATCCCGCAGTTTCAGCATACCAAAACAAACTTCAGATCTGTTTTACTAGGCCTCGACAAAACCAAATACCCAGCAAGAGCAAAAGCTGTTAATAGAGCTTCCTTCATGTTCTTGCTTTTCCAGAATGATCGGGCGAATGAGGCACAGTTTATCATGCTAAACCGGTTCGTTTTCGAACCACTCACCTCCGCTCCTCTTCAGAAGTTCTTTTGAGGAGCAAAGCTATTGATAGACGTGATTGACACTTTTTACACATGCTAAGGTTTGCTGGTTGATGGATTCTCCTTCGGCAGTTTCAATGTTTCGAACCAGTAAAAACCGAAATAGCCTGAAATGCAAACCGTGATGTCATAAAATAAATAATGAAAATAATTCTCAACATGAGATTTCTATTGCTGTTACTATTGCTACCGTACACATCGGCTGCGCCTGGGCCATGGAGACTACCATCCTTGCGACAAGCGAGTTTCGCAAGACGATCATTAGCATCATCGCCTGTGACTCGATTGAATGCGCCAACAACAAGCCTCCTTTTGATGGACATAAATGGTGGAGACGTTTCCCAAGATTATGATGTTGAAGCTGAAGACTCCTTGACTGGGATTGCACGGGATGGGGAAGCAACCGTTACATCATCTATTGACGAAGATTTTTCAATAATCGCAGCAGAAGAAGAAGGCAATGTTGCAACACCTTCCACTTCCTTTTCCGGTGGCGCTGCTGCCGCTCCTTCGGCTTCTACTGCAAAAACAACCAGAAAAACAGCGGCTAATACCACGTCCTCTAAATCCCCTTCGGCTCCTGTCAAACAAAAGATTACTCTTGATAATGCCTTGACTCGCGAAGAAAAGAAAGAACTCCGCCAAGAAAAAAAGGAAGAAAAAAAGGCCATCAAAGTGGCCAAGAAAGCAGAAAAATATCACAAAAAGGTGGCCAAGAAATTACGGGTAAGAAAATGTTGGTATGCTTGATTCTGACTTTGTCAGTAAAGTGACGTGCAAATGCCCTACTCACCACTCCAATAACAACAAAAACAGAATCGCAATGCCAGCAATGGTCGGCGCAAGGTAATGCATGCTTGCTTTGGCATCTTGTTTGCCGGTCTCAATCATGCCATTCCCAAACAAAAATTCGTTCCGGGAATGGCCGTTCTGAGCTCCGCCACGCTCTTGATGGAATTGTTGCGATATCGCAAAAACTTTGAATGGATGAATCAAGCCCTACATTTTGTTTTGGGCAAGGCATTGCGAAAAAATGAAATGGATGGCAAATTCACAGGTTCCTTTTACTTCTTTACCGGTGTGACCTTGACGTCTGCTCTGTATCCAACCACGGCTGCTACTATGGGAATTTTACAATTAGCATTGGCAGATCCCAGTGCCAGTTATTTTGGACGAAAATCGCGCCATGTATATTGGTCTCGAATTGAAAAGTACGTAGAAGGCATTTTGCCGGCCAATGGAGTTGGTGCTTCGGCATGGTGATTGGTAATGATATCGTCTATCTCACAGCTAACGTATTGCTCTTACCTGTTCTAACCGTTAGTGGACTCGGCGGAATCGGACGCAACAAGGGACTTCTCGGATTCCTCGGAGGTGCCTTGTTTTGCTGGCCCTTTAATTATCGCATTTTTTCCATTGCCAAATTTGGACCTCAAGGTATACCCGGAGGCAAAGTATCTTTGGCCGTAGCTTCCTTGGCGTTGGGAGTCGCCGGTGCCTTTGCGGATTTGGCGGTTCCAACTCCCGCTTGGACCTTACCGAAAAGAATTTGTGGCGTCCGTGTTCCACCCTTTCATTTAGACGACAATTTTGCTATTCCAATCTTTTCGGGATATGCTTGCACTCAAATCTTCAGGATTTTGAATTGGGATCAAAACCTCCAATTGGCGCACTTTATTTTTACGTAATATATTTTTATTTGATCTACTTGCATGCTCTGACACACGACGATATAAATCAGCCACAAATTTGCCGAGGAAGGGAGAGTGAGGGCCCAGGCGATTTGGCATTCTCTGCCCAATCTCTTGTGTACGAATATCAATGATATTATTGGAGCTACCAGATCAGTACCCATGGCTCACAATTTTGTCAGCAATTGAAACAAATCTTTCATAATCATTATTCCCGCTCCACGCATTTGAAAGCAGCTACAACCAAATCATTGCGGTTTTGAGTGCAGGCAAGGCTGAAGCTTAATTTTGTTTCGATTGGCCATCACTTACTCAACCGTCCACAACCCAGAAAACAAAGCATTCCCGGTCGCGCGGTACACGTTAAGCCCTTGTGATTGCTCTTATAACCTGTATTCGTCTTTTTGTGGTATTATAGTAGCTACCTAGTCGTCTGTGCGACATCTTTTGGAGCTTGGTTCTTTCTTTTCGAAATCCTCTTCGCTTTTTCCGGTATCCAATACAACAGAAGGATTACTCAATAGATAAAGTTGAATGTGACAGTCTTCAAAGGCTTTTGCTTCGTCGTCGTTCATGGCTTCCACCAGACTCTTGTCTCTTAGATTCTGCTTCAGGACCTTGTCACTTTTCTTTCCCTCATCGCTGTCGTGACTACTACGTTCTTCTTGTTCTTCCATCAATATAGTGGCCAGAGACATGGGTCGGCCTTGGACCGAAATCATGGTTTGATGAAAGTATCGATTCGATTCGTCGCTTTGCGGATTCCCGTAGGCTTGCCACAACAATGGACAATGGTTTTTGGAGGACGATGATGATAAGAGTTTCCACCTGTTACCGTGCCATTCTTCCAAGGCGCGAAACAGGGACCGTTCCAATTCAGGTTTTCTCCATCGAACACTCAAGAGGAGACACGTCGATACGTTGGAGTATCGCTGAATCGTGGCCACTAGTGCAGGTATGCTTTCTGGATTGTAGAGAACATCCGATGCCACAATTAAATGATATTTTTCTTGGTGGAGTAGTGCTTCCTTGTGGTCGTGGGTTGATTCTACTGTCGTCCAAAACAATGGTACCGTTTCAATCTCGACAGGCGCCAGCTGCGAACGGTTCCAGGTTACGTTTTGCTGTAATAATGGCAGAGCACCAGGAACATCTGAAAGAACAATTTTGAGTGCGGATGTTCCCGAATAGCAAGATGACATGCTAGCTGCCAAAGAGAGTCCGACCAAGCCCATACCCGACCCTAATTCCAATACCCGGAACGACGTTTCGTCTTTGTTCTTCTCCTCGCTGTTCTTGTACAAAGATTGAAGCAGGGCTTGACCCTGGAAAGTGTCCAAATACTGGACCATAGCAATTCCTGCAGGCCAAGGATACGCGTACGTTCCATCATCTATTGTATCTTGGTTTGCCAATTCTGCGGTCGTGTCTTGAGACTCTGAATTCTTGACCGTCGTCGATAATTTTAATGTCTTGTTGCTGTTGGTCAAGGTTACTTGGTAGGTTGTATCGTCCACTTGTTGTATTTGAGTTGCATTATTCAGTTCCACTTCTTTTCCAATGTTCGCAGCAGCCTCTCCTCTGCCTCCCACGTGAAGCTCCAGAATATCTCCAGGTGAAGATCCGGGAGGGATTGGGATGTCCAGTTCGTTGCCCTCCAGGCAAACCGTCAGCACATCCCCGGCTTCGGCGTTTTCTGGAATTTGAACCTGAATTGTCCTCGTCATTAGCACAGGGTTGTTGTAGGTATGATTGTGCTGACAAGCAATGCAGCTACTGGAGCAGGACCACTTACTTAATAAAGAGCTAGAGCAACAATTATGATGCTCAAAAATAGACAAGGAAAATAAAAAATAGAGTACTAGTATGTACTATGACGCACATTTGATCTTTCTTCAAATAGGTTTATTTAGGTAGCAGCAGTTCATCAACCACCAACACGCGACAAGTACTTACTTCGTCGACTTCAAAGAAAACAAACCTCCAAAAGCAGCACTAAATCACAGCTGTCCGTCTTTGGCAATCAGCAGTACCACTAACATGATATGACTAGACTACTAGAGACCTAGATTGCTTCTGTGAATGATGAGAGACGCACGACCAGGCATTTTTTTATTGTTGTTTAGAGTAATCAATTAACCCTAACTCTTAAGAAAGTGAAATAGTGAAGAATATTCTCGAATCTTCCCTACCTATCTATTCCTTTCCACCACGACCTTCTTCAACTTGATGCCAGGATTCCTATTTCCTATCCACAAGGAATCGATTCACAAAAGCTACCTGGGTTACAGCACCGCTATTCAAACAGATGGACAAGATAAGCAAAAGCTAGAGCTATCATGGCAAAGAAATCCGACAAAAAACAAAGCAAAGAGAGCTCTATGTCGTCGCCGGTAGTAGCCTCCACCATTCTCGCTTCTACAAAATCAAGATTTTGCGACAAATCCTTTCCAAAATGGCTGTCGTATGGGGTGACATTTCTTGTCTTTCCATTGAACATGATGCTGATGTGCCAGGCTTTGTTCATTTATGGCCTTGTTTGTACCAACAATACGATCCTACGAACAATAATGGTGGTGTATACTGGGTACTTGGTTCTGGATCGAAACCGTTGCGAAGGCCACGGCTATCCCTGCGACAGGTTTCCCTTTCGAACGTTACAGCACTGGATTCGCAACAATTATCTGTATGCCATGTCAACTGCCTATCATCCTATTTATCTTCACAAGACGGCCGAACTGCCAGCGACGGACACGAATGGGAACCAATGTCGGTACTTTTTTACCTGCCATCCTCATGGTGTGATCAGTGTCGGAACATGGTCTGTCTTTTGTTCGGATGAAGTGGGCTTTGCCAAACTATTTCCGGGAATTGAACCGTGCGTTGCCGGGATTAAGCATGCCTTTTTTGTTCCGTTCTTTCGCGATTGGTGCATACTGGCCGGATGCGTCTCGGCCAGCAAAACGTCGTTACATCATATCTTGGGAAAACGGAAAAAGTCGGTAGCTATCAATTTGGGTGGAGCAGCCGAGTCCTTCATGACCATGAAAAACAATCCTGTAACAGGCCATGCCAGAATGAAACTTTTGATGAAAGATCGAAAAGGATTTTGCAAAGTCGCTCTTCAGATTGGTGTTTCGTTGGTACCGATACTGTCGTTGGAGGAACAACTGCTGTTCGATGTCATTCCGCTTCCACCATTGCTTTACAAGCTTCAGGTGTTTTTGCAAAAGTACGTATTTGGAGTGGCACCCGTTTTGGCATGGGGGAACAAATGGCCCTTAATGCCAAAACGACGACCCATCAATGTTTTCGTCGGCAGACCCATTCCTTGTGACCGCAACGAAAATCCATCGCAAATGGACATCGATACCAAACATACAGAGTATTGCGAAGAACTTACGGCCATGTTTCATCGATGCAAAAAAACTGTTAAGGGTTGTGAAGACTGGGAGCTTGAATTGGTGGAACATCCCGTTAAAAGAGTATTAGTATCTGCATCTTAAAAGAGCAGTGCTCGTTCCAGCACACTTCATAGCTACTGAGTACAAAACAAGCTACAATACAAAATTGACACGTTTAGATTACACACAGTAATAGCTCACATGAAACACATGGAAACCAAAGCTATCACGTTTCCAAAGAGAATCATTTAATTATCGTCAACTAACTGCATACGATGTCTTCGGAGTCTCATTCGTCATATATTGCATCATTGAACAAATAATATTATGCCTGGAATCATTCTTTTCATAGCATGGCCCGTCCGCAACTGAAAGAGAACTGAGACAGCAGGGATCCCTGCGACTACCCCCACAACCTTTGGTGGCTCCGTTGAAAGATGACTCCAGAATGCTTCAATACTTGTTTGCTTTGAACGCATAAAGCGATGACTCAAGAATAGTTAAGCATATGCCTTTGGATATATTCTTCTTCCAAATAGCAGTATTTGCCAGCGGTTTTGTCACGCTCTCAGCGACGAACGTCCACGCTTGAAATGTGGATTCAACACAGCAGAGAGATTGATCAGGTCCATGGTTAGACGATGAGAGCGTGGCACTCTGTGGGAACAAAATATTGGAGGGAACTATGTTGCTGCTAGAGCCGACTTCAAGTTATGAACTGTTGATCATATTGGAGGAATTGTGAACATGGTGTTTTGCAGTTCCCAGTGCCAAGCAATGCCTTTCAACGTAGCGGAATTCATTCATGAACAGTCCTTTGCGAGCCATCCTTTCAAGCAACATTCTCAAAGATACAGAGGCAGCTGCTGTCCAGCTATTCAGCTGTAGAAGCCCGCCCTTTTTCTTTCTTCAGCTTCTTTGCCAACTTTGCTGCTTTTAACTTTTCGAACTCCAATTTATCCGAAAGAGCATGTTGACGCTCAGAGTACACTTTGTCACTCAGCACACTTAACTGATTCGTACTAAACCTTTCCGCTTCCTTATCAAAAGCCGCAGCTTGCGCGGCTTCCCGTTTGGTCTCTTCCTTCTCCAAACGTTCCAATCGTTCTTCTCGAGCTTTGTAAATGGCGGCTTCTTGCTCTCGTCGTCTCTTATCAGCTTCCAAGCCCTTGAGCTTTCGAGTCCTTCGCTTGGCATCAATCTCTTCTACCAATTCCCTCGTAGCGCTCACTTTGTTCGAAAAGGCAACGGCAGAAGCAGATGGTATCCGTTGGGGGTTAGTAGGGATAATTCGCCCACCATTTGACGGTAGCGACTTTCTCTGAACGACTTTTTGTTTCAATGGTTTCTTCTTCAGCTTCTTGTCCATTATGTCACGGGTGGCATCGTTAGTGCTCGACTTCGTAGCAGTGGCAGATTCCCGCTTTCCTTGGTTGGAATTTTCCACCCAGGCTTCCAATTGCTCCCGTTTTTGGCGCCATTCCTCTTCCACTTTCATCTGCTTCTGACGTAGCTCCTCTTCAGCCTTCAACATTTCCTGGTCTCGCTGCAATCTCTCTCGATCGCGTTTGAGAGCGTCACTTGTGGCAGCTGCACGAACTTTCGCGACCTCCAGATCCTGTGGCAGCTTATTTTGTTGCACTCCAGCACTGGATGCCTTTTGCATTTGCAAGCACTGAAACTCAAGTTGATTTTGCTTCTCAGACGCTAACTTCCTTTCTCGCTCGTGTTTCAGACTTTGAAACTCTTCCATCTCCTTCTCGGCATTGGCATTCTGTATTTTCGCAGCAATCCGAGCCTTAACTGCCTCGTGTCGCTTTCGCAAATCTGCTCGAGCTTTCTTTCGCTCGGCTTCCTCTTTCGCAATCTTCTCCCGGAGTGCCTTGTCGCCTATCGAGCGCTGCGCTTTAAGTTCAATACTTCCGTTCCAACTTGGACGTCGCTGCATCTTCTCCCGCGAAGACTTCTGTTCAAGTTGCAAGACTCTGCGATGCTCATGGGCACTAGTATCAGGCATGGACCCCTTCATCGGCGAAGACTTTCCTCGACTGCTATCGTCTACAAGTTGACCCGCAGAACCAAAGCTCGCAATGTCGGAAATATCATCATCATTGTCGCCAGCAAAATCACCTTCTTCACCGTCATTGCCCGTGCCACTCTTTGGTCCGGCTTCAAACTTCTCTCGCGGTTTTGAGATTTGGACTACTTTTGGTAGATTCTTTTCGTATTCAGCCTGTCGTGCCAAAATTTGGCTGGCCTTGTGCATGACAAGAAGAATGGATTTCGACTCGTGGCAGTCTGGAAAAGGACACGGGACCGTGGTTGACTGATGCTTGCAGAGTGTCATGTGCCGAAGCAATTCCTTCATTTGTGAGCATTTTGGATCTGATGGACATACTCCACCCTTTTGGGCAATACTGCACATTGCTGCATGCCGAAGCATGACCAAACGAAACTTCGGATCTGATGTCATCGGCCTCCTGGAATTGTCTTCGTCATCCCCGGCGATCAGAGGATTCATTTTCTTGCTCAGTTGCAGTTCGGAGAAAGAGGCACGACGTGTCATTAGTGGCTGTTGTTTCTCCTGCATTTTCTTTCGTTTGGAGTAATTGGTCGTTTCAAAAGATGCCTTTGTCGATTCTTCTCCTCGGTTTGCTGACTTGTTCGACAGTCCTGGTTCCCTACCTGGCGTGTGCATTGACCGCGAATGGAAACCAAGTCCGACTCCAGTGCTCGACGCGCAGCGGGTTGCAGTTTTACGCCCGGCTTCTCTCTGAGGGTTATCATCATTCTCATTGGTTGACGACACATAATCTTCACGGTCGTTGACTTGCTCGCTCCGATTTTTTTGGTTGCCAATAGAAGACATGCCGTCTGTAGAGATCGGACTCGTAGCTACATCCGATATGGATTTCTGTCGCGAGGGAGTTGACGGATTGGAGAAGCTGAGCGCCGATAAAAGATCCAATCCACGTTGTTGGTCGGCAGCCGAAGAAGCGAGCTGTGGCCCAGCCTGTTCTGAAGAGGAATCAATCTGGCTCACTTTGCTGATTTGGTCCTCGGCGAGCGGACTAGTTTTCTGCTGTTTGGTTATAACCGTACTATTTCGACTACCATCTAGATCAAGCTTGCCACCCTTTTTCATTTTCGATATTTCCCTCTTGAGCCTCGCTAAATCACCATCAGTAGAGAGCCTTAGTATAATCGCAGGTCCTTCCGTTTCAATAAATACAATTTTGACAAGTTTTAGCCTGGGCTTGACAAAATGCTTCTGTATAGAAGTCCATTGCCAGGACCTTTTCTCGGCGGGACCTGTCGGAACGAACATGAGAACATCCTGGTTCAAGACAAGAGATCCTCTCACATCGTCTGCTTCAACGTTGTAATACACCGAGTCGCCATCAATTGCGGTATTCTGGCCTGAAGATGCTTCTGGCACAGATCGTCCAGAAGAGGCGAAGGTCTGGTAGGAGGTATCTTCGTTCATTTCCGAGTCGCGGCGCCCCGAGACGGACATGAAAGAGCCATGCATTCGAGAGTGATTTTCGAAAGCGGCATCTGTATCATCCTGCAAGACAGTACCGCTACCATCCGATGGCTGCAAACGACGTTTGCTACCATCGTCATTCCGCAAGACGTTCGTACTACTGTCACCCACTGAAGGCACGTCGACGCCAATGCCTTGATGGCTACTATTCCCGTCTACTGCATCGTCATTGTCTTGTATTTGATCGTCACCTGCAACGTTGTTGCTACCACTGCTGCCGTCCATTGGTACCAAATTGCCGCTGTCGCTGCCGATCATATTCATGCTGTGCTCGCTCTCGTGCATAAGATTGTTGCTACTGCTGCCATCCATTGGTACCAGATTGCTGCTGTCGCTGCCGATCATTTTCATGCTTTGCTGGCTCTCGTGCATAGTAATGTTATTGTTCCTGCTTCCGTTATCATTGGCATGCGCCAAAACCTTTGTATCGCTACCAGCAATATCCATGCTGCCCTGGCTTTCGTGCATGACGTTATAATTTTGTCCACTATCGTTGTCATTGGCATGAGTCAAAACGTCAGTATCATTACTGAACATATCCATGCTTCCGTGACTATCTTGAAACACATCGTTGTTCATGTCTTCCACGGCACTGTGAAAGCTATCGTGCTGATTAAGTTCGTCACTGTCGTGAAAGTCACGCGCGGATACCATTATTTCGTCATGCTGAGACTTGGACAAGAAGCTCCCATCAAGATTGGTACCGCTGTCATTGTTGTTGCTGTGTTCGCTGGGACCAAGACTAGTAGTAGCCTTACCACCATGATTACTAGTTTCCGGAATTTCTTCCATGATATCAAAAATGGCACCCTCGTCGTGATCGGATCGCAGTTCTTCTTTGGCCATGAATAGTGCCAAACTTCCTTGTCCCTTCTTTTTCTTCTTCTTTTTTTTCTTTTTGACTTTTCCACCTTCGGCTTCTTCCAGCGGAATAGGTGGCGCCTCATCCGGAACAAACGTTGCAGACGTTGTTAATCGGTGATACATCTTGGGCTCTTTGAATTTGTTGTTTTGTCGCTTATTACCACTGATACGGCCACTGTGGTGATGACTAAACAATAACTGTTTGGTTTTGGTATATTCCATCATTGCGGGACTGGATTGAAAGGATGCAAAGGATCCGACACTCTTACCATCGTCGTGATCGTCTCCAGTAACACTCGTATTGCCACTCGTTTTTGTTCCTCCTCGCATCATGGTATTATTATTGTCGCTTCTCGTATATACACCTGCACCCATTACAGTATGATCATCGGCCCACAAACCCCGATGATTCTTTTGTTTCTTGTTGTTGTTGTTGTTGTTGTTGTACGACCCACCCTTTCGTCGCCGTTCTTGCCGATACGAATGATGATTTTTTTGGTACCGTCGTAACTCACTATTGTGAATGTTCAAGTAGTTCCAACCCGTACTAAGGACCGCGGAATGCAAGGACACATTATCATCATCCAAGACGGAATTGTTACTACTTCGACGGTGTTGTTGTTGTTGTTGTTGTTGTTGTTTGCGTATTTTTTGTTTGCGATTTTCAAAATTCAAATCCAAGGTTGGCATTTGAGCCACATCTTCTTTGGTAATTTTGGAAACAACGACGGGAGACGTCTTGTTTGCTGCCAGTGTTGGAAACGACGACAACAAGAGTTGTTGTTGTTGTTGCTGCTGATCTAGCCTCCCATGCAACGTTGGTTCTTGTGATGATGGAACATGATTTTCCAACACCTCTGCTTCTTCTTGTCCTTTTTCTTCAGATGGTGTTGTAGGTACCACCGCCGCTGATTCTTTCTCCGGAAGTAATTCTGATTCTGATTCTGATTGTATCTGTACCGATGATGGTTGTTGTTGAGCAGGAGGAAGAGGTGCAGACGATTGTAATTCCTTTTGTTCTTGCTCGTATTCCTCCTGTGTTTGTACCTTTTTTATTCTTGAAAGTGCAGATTTGGTACGAGATGGACGTCGACGAACTGGTTGAGGTTTACATTTGTTTAAAGCAGTAGAAGAAGCTTCTAATTCTTCTTTGTTGGAAATCCGTTGTGCATCTGTGGTTGCATGTACGTGTGAATTTGTTTCTTTGGCCGAAATCAACGTTTCTGTTGTATCTCCTTTCATTGATTGGACCGCAACTGCATTCGGTTTCGTTTCTTCTTTTTCGTCTTCTTGCTGTTGTTGTTCTTGTTGCTGTTGTTGATATTCCCTTTGAGATTTGGTAAAGGCGGCACGATTTTTCAATTTCAAACAAAAAGCTATAACAATGGCTTCGACCCGATCTGCTTCCTGTTGTTGTTGTTGGTGGTGGTAGTGTTGCCAATTTTGGGATTCTTCGTTGTTGTTGTTGTCGTTTTTCAGAAACGACAATGATTGTTTGCCAGAAGTATTACTGTGATGATGACTTTGGTATCTGCTACTACTACTAGAAGTAGTAGCGGAAGATTTCGATTCCGAACGACTGACAACATCTTTGACCAGTACAGTAATTTCATCATCTTGTTCCAAATCAGGATATTCCCACCACGGCAAGTCTTCGTATTCTTCTTCGTACCAAGGAACGTCGTTAGAAGAGAGCGATACGGTTTCCCACGTGGCTTCACGTAAACATCGAGGTGCTTCATTGGGATCGAATTCTACTTGTTCTACTCGTACCGTATGAAACATATCTTCCTTGTCATTATCATCATCATCATCAACATTGTTGTTGTCTTTCTCAGAATTCGATCCATCATCATCGTTATCATCATCATCACAACTGTCGTACCCCAAACGTCGTATATTACTTTGTGGTGGATGAAATTGCACTTTATTTTTATTAGTAGTATCATTAGTATTTGTTGCTAACGCATGCTGCTGCTGATCATGACAATGACAGCGTTGTTTCTTTTTTCGATATTGCAAGGTTGCATCTTTCCATCTATGAATGACTCGCATCATGGTTATCAATTCGAATTTTGATACATGAGTAGTAGTAGTAGTAGTAGTAGTAGTAGTATTTGTTTGAGATTCAGAATGAAAACGTTTGTTGTGACTGTGATAATTGTTGTTGAAATGGCTGTTATTAGTCTCCGTCGTCATCGTCGTCATCGTCGTCTGCGACGATCGTTTTTTGGCCCTTGTTCCATTGGTGTTGGTATCGGGCTCCGTCATCATCATTGACGCCATTTCGTGTTGCTGTATCTTTGATTTATTAGTATTGTGGTTGTTGTTCGCTAACACTTACTATACTCAAATAATATAATAGTAATACTGTAGTTGGTACCAGTAGTAGCTACGGTATGTATTTTTCGCTGATCTAGCTACTGTAGCTAAGTAGTAGTAGATAGTAGCTATATTAGCTACTGTAGTAGCTACTAGTAGTAGTGAAGCACTGTACTGCTACCAGTAGTTTAGCTAGTAGCCAAGAGCCAAGAGGTACAATAGTACCGTAGTAGATACTATAGTACCACACAACAAACAATAAAACAAACATGCGAAGAATAGACTACTACTAGCTACTAGTAGTAGTAGGATACAGTAGTACTCTAGTAGTGATGGGTTGTTGTTCTTGTGACTGTATCATGATGTTGAACATCGTCGTCTGATTTGTTATTGAGAAAATGGAAAAGAATGTTGTCCACATAATTCTTTCGTCATGGGATCTTTAAGTCGAGAACGCAAATCAATGGCTCATATCAATGGCCCCTGGCGGGGGGTACGCCAACCACTCTTCTTTTTTAGCTAGAGTTAGAGTTAACTCAAACGGTCATTGGTGTAGACTCCAGTACACTTTCTACATGAACAAGAAGTTGTATGTGGACCTATGATAATTGTCGTAACCTGAAATATATGGACAACAACCGAACACCGTAACCTGAAATATATGGACAACAACTGAACACCGTATGCTGAAATATAAACATAAGTAAATTAGGGTTTGAGTTTATTTATTCGTTTCTATAAGAGGTCCGAGGTCTGTGCTAGGAATTTAGTATTTTTTTCTACAGAGTACATTAGGTCCATGGACCTCGAGTTAAGTTTGATTATAGAAACTTTTAGTACTCCACTTTAAAAATAGTAAGCTAAATATTTATCTCGGTCGGAATTTGAGGTCCGAGGTCCCAACTTAAGATATGACTATACAAATTTTCAGTACCCTACTTCTAAAATAGTAAGCTAAATATTTATCAGTAGCACACAAATAAAACTTTCATAGGCCACCCACTGGCTAGAGTGGTTGGCGAATATTTTATTATTATTAGTTTGCTTTTGGACTTAGCTGGGCTTCACGTCGTCACCCGGGCTTTTATCAGACGAGACATTCTTTTGATTTACCTCTGCTGCCGCCTCCTGCTACTACTAGTAGTACACACTGTAGTAGTCTAGTCTACTACTACGAGCTAGTAGTAGACCTAATACCAGCAGGTAGCTACTAGTAGACCTACTACTAGTAGCTAGTAGTAGCCACTAGTAGTACTGCAGTACCTGGTACATGGAGGATGCCTCCAATTCCTACACAGAAGAAGACCTGGATAGCAGTAGTACTCAGGTGTAGTACTACTACTACAGTAGCTAGTAGTACAGCTGTACAGCTGCTGTGGCGTACTGTACAGTAGTAGCACTCCTGCCCTTCGGTGTTGAATGACCATTATTTGCAAAACCAAACAACACATGTATTACGATAGCAAGGTATTAGTGATTATTAGTAGTACTATTCTTTGGCTTTGTCAACAAATTCCTGTTTGAAGGGATATTTTTTGACCAGTGGATTGCAAAACATATTATAGTTCATCAATCAAGCACAACAACAATGATGAATCTACTACTACCGTCCCAATTATGGATATTATTATTATCGGTCTTTTTGAAGATTCATGGAGCTCATGCTCAAATTTCTGTTTCCATCCAACAAGCCAATACTCCTCCTCCTCCTCCTGCTAATCAACTTCCACCCTGTCCTGTTCCTGCTGGTACTATGGGAGCAGATTATCCGCCGGTGAACAATCAAACATCCTTTTTATTTTTAGAATTGACCAAGAATCCAAAAGACTTGACCTTGGAGGAGCGTGAATTTGTGATCCAATCGTTGGGACGAGGATATAATGCGTTACGAAAAGATCAAAGTTGTGATCCGACCTTTCAAAGACGTGCTCGAGCGTTTCGCATCATCAAGGCAGGACCATCCACTATCAAACGAAACAACAACACAACCAACACTACTAGTACTAGTACTAGTACTACGTCGTCGTTGAATAAAGACGAAACCAATCAAGTACCTCCTCCCACAACACTAGTGAACGGTGTCAATTTGGAACATGTCATTATGGTATCTGCTCGTTTCCAATGTCAGAATTGTGATGACTCATTGCCCTTTCTCAGTAGTTGGATATCTACTGATAGCAATAACAATAATAATAATGAGGAGGAAGGAGGAGGAGGTACTACAACTATAAGTAGAAGCAGCAGTGAAACGTTAGTAGCAACGTCAAAGCAACAACAGCAACAACAACAGCAGCAGCAGGCATCATCTGTTTGTCAATGTCCGGAAGGAACTCAAGAACGATCTCCGACCGAGTACGAATATGCCCTGGCATTGACAGGAACGAAACAACAAGGACCAGAGAGGGTAAGAATTACTAGCCAATCACAAGAAACATTAGCAGCAGCAGCAGCAGCAGCAGCAACAACAACAACAACTACCGAAGCACTTCGGAATTTTCCTTCGGAATGGAGCACCACCTCCTTTTCCTATTACATGCCGACCCAAACTCCTACACCGCAAGGAGGACGGTTGCTGAATAACCAGCCGAAACAAATTTCCTTTACCATAGGCATTCAAGACGACGAATCAACACTTGATGTCTCCAAGATGACGACACGTAATCCACTAATTAAGAATTCGGGTCTTGTTGAGGTCAAGGAATTGCAATGTCCACAACAACGGTACGCTTTTTTAACAGAAGTGCATTTACGGTTGGACGAAAATGTTAATGCGACCACATTGCAAGACAAGGATTTGGAAGAAATAAGAACAAGTTTTATGGAAACCTATAACGCTTTAGCGTTTTCTTTTTGTGATTCGAAACATTATCGCAGCATCTTGGATCTTCGTGCAGAAGTGCTTTCATCACAATCATTACCGCAACAGCAGCAAAATCAGCAACGACGACGAAGCGTGCGAGCACGAATAAGACGACGACCATCCGACGACGATGCATCTCAGAGACTGTTGCAAGTCACCAATACTTCGTTTGCATCCGCACTACCATCGCCAACAACAACAGCATCATCACCACCAGCAGCAGCAACAACAACAACAACAAATACGACAGAAGCATCCGTCAATGGGACCGTTTATACTCGACCACCAACAGCCAATTATTCGCTCGACCAACTCCCATCCTTTGAAGTCGCATTCCAAACCTGGAACAACGCCGATGGTGTCAGTGTTATCAAACTTACCATTCAAGCAGAATGTCGCAACAATTGCACTTCCGAGACGACTCTTTTTAGCACTTTTAATGCGTCAGCACCCAACAATGACAACAATAGTAGTGACTACACGGACTTGTCGGATTTCTTGCATGGCAGTAGCCTTCCCAAGTCGGCACTGTTTGCCTTGATGGCATCCAATAGTCGAAAATTTCGAAGAAATCAAACATCCTGTTACTGTTCGGCTCCGTTCGTTTCGCAAGGTCGAGCCCCGACGGCATTCGAATTTTTGCAAGTATACAACGGGACCGTGAATGATTTGAAAGAGGTTGGTGCCCTGGAGGAAGATGAAGCTGATATTGAAGAAATTGTCGAACTCAACACTGTTCAGTGCAGTAGTAATATTAGTCAGTTCAAATCATCCGTGGTGGTAGCATTGGATGGAAATGTTGAAGGTTTGAACAATACGGAAAAGACAGCTCTCGAGAAGGCTTTTGTAGATTCCTACAACGATTTGTCCTTGACGAAATGTGATTTGTATCATCGAAACGTCGTGGCCGTTAAAATTATTCCGGCCAGTTTGGTAGGATCTACTGCAGGAGGACGACGACACTTACAGACCGTAGCAAATGGGACTAGTGGGGTGCCAATGATAGGATCGACTGAAACATCGCAGGTGGGGTCTGGTCCAGCCAATGGAAATACAACCACCTCTAGTTCGCCGACGAGCAATGTTGCTCTCTACGAGGTCATTGCAGAATGCCGTGAATGCCCCGTCACAGACTCGGGAACCTTCGATCTGTTCGACCAAGGCTTTCGCCGGTCCCTTTTGCAACAATCCTTTTTAAAGCCGCGATTTGATTTTCAAGGTCGCAAATTACAAAATCCACCTTCATCCGAGTGCATTTGTCCCATTGAATTGGAGCCTATCGAAGCTGACGCTCCAACGGAAGATGAGTTTCTGGCGGGTTACAGTACCGCTGTCACGCAATTGAATGAAGAAGGTATTGTGACGAGTGTCACTGGCGTAAAGGGTATCGAAGCATGTCCCCGTGAAGTGCGCGAAATTTCTGGAATTTATGGTCTCACTTTTAAGAGCAGCGACATGAATGGCTTGTCGGAAATCGAAACTGCTGACTTTGTCATCGATTCATTCAATTCTCTGCGAGTGGATGCCTGTAACTCTCAAGTCATTGAGGTATTCCTTCAAAATGATGTTACAAGAAGAAAGTACCCTTCGTCGCGACAGCAAGCAAGCATCGGTGAACTGCAGATTGAAGTAGTTTCTCTCTCTGAACAATCGCAAAAGATGGGTGTATTTTCATCTGAAGGGTATCGTAAAATCGACTTTCTGTTCCAACTAAACCAATTCTTCGCTGAGGTGGGCGCTGCGGCTATTGCCGACAGCGTGGATTATCTTGGCCCAGCTGTTGAATGCTCTGAGAATAGGGCAACGTACTCTGTTCTACTATACATTGATTTTCAGAGCATCGAGGCGCTTGCTTGTCCCATTGTAGACGACGATAATGACAATATTGGTGACGACGACGACGCTAGTCTTAATTTCGATGGTAAGCTTTTTTGCAGTATTGGTTTGCTCGCGTTCTTTCGTTGTTCATCGACAATGGTCTTCTACTGTTTCTGGGAACATAAAATTCGTCATGAATTTCACATTTTTTTATTTTGCGTTTGATCGCAGATGATTCCATTTTTGGTGGAAGTTTCTCTGGTGGCGATGGTACGTAACAATGGATTATTCTGGTGAATATTGCTAGCACTTTCATTTGTCTATGCTTTTGTTCGATTGTGTTGCTGCAACAGTCTCATACGTGTTTCCTCGCTTTAAACTTAGATTTTGACGCATTGGGAGATGATCTCGTATTTGACGACGACGGGAGCCTTGTAGGAGCCCAGTATCGTGACATTGCTGCTGATGATGATTTTGCGGCTGCTTGGGACGACGATACAGATGACAATTGGGATGATGGTACGTAACAGATAGAATCGTTTCTGTATGAATGCAACTTTGACGGCAACCTCACTTCTTTTGTTTAAATTCTGCTGCGTTCACGGGAGATCCTTTTGCGGGCACCGATGACTGGGTACCGTTTACAGGTATGCTTGCTACTATGTCAAAATTCAATTGAAGCTTCATCATTATTGCATCATTCTCACGCTACGTTATTTTTCGTTGACTATGATAATAGATGACGATCTTTTTTTGGATGAGGATGAAGTTACCGCTGACGATGACGACGGCGCAGGAGTAGGTATGTCACATTGGTTGTCTCTTGAATTACAAAAGGAAGCTGAACTGCTCATCACCTTACACTTTGAATTCAGATGATGTCTTGCTTTTTGAGGAGGTTGATACTACCACCGATGATACTGAAGTCGCAGAAGGTGTGTTCGAGTATTCCTTATTTGCGTTTTTCCATTGCAAAACAACTTGAAACATACATTGCCTCACTTTTCTTCTTCGAATAATGCGCTTCTGGTAGACGATGTATTCAATGCTCCTTTTGGTGATGACGCGCCCTTGACTGACGATGCGGCTTTGACTGATGATGCCGCTATAAATGACGACGCGACTTCGACTGACGATGGGGCTATGAATGATGATGGGGCTCTGTCTGACGATGTGACCGACGAAGCGACTGACGAAGCGACTGACGATGGGGCTATAAATGATGATGGGGCTGTGACTGACGATGGGGCTATAAATAATGATGATGAGGATGTGACTGACGACGCGGCTATAAACGATGATGCAGATGTGACTGATGATGGGGTGGATGTGCTCCTCAATGATGACACACAACCAACTGATTCCTTCAATGATGGTGTATTGCCAGGTGATACCGCTGATGATGATGTACCGGCAGGGGATCCTGTCAACGATGGAACTCAACCAGATGATACCGTTAATGATGAGACACTGCCAGATGATTCTTTCAATGATGATATCCCGCTAGAGGATTCCTTTAATGATAATGGAATCGGCAATGATTTTCCTTTAACGAAGATTCCCACATCTTCCCCAACGTTTGAACCAACTTCAGAGCCTACCCGATTCCCCACCCCAACTCCAACGCAGACTGGAACAGACGATTTCGACGACGTTACTGACGATGGGGGATTTACTGATGATGGAGGGTCTACGGACGACTTTGCTTTTAGGGAGCGTCGACAGTTGCGGGGGCATCGCACGCGATCTCTCCAAACAGAGGAACAAGCTCAGGGTGAATGTACTGCCAATGTTGTTTCACGGGAACTTGAAGATATTTTTCCTTACGCCTATGGCGTCCTCGCTCTGGACCTCTGCGATCCATTGTTTCGCTTTGTAGAGAATGTATGGTGCGACACTCAAAGCATTCGATCCGCTACAGCAGGCACTCTGCGTTGCGAGGTAGAGTTTCGATGCTCGGGAGCTTGCGGAGAGTGGATGGATCCTTCCAAAATTTACCAAGAATCTTCAGACCTCGTTGCCTCCAATTTTTGCTTGTGCGATTTGGATGGAGGAAAGACGCGCGCCCCATTGAAAAGCGAACATGTTGCAGCTATCAACAAGGAGCTGATTGGCATTTCCATTTCTAATGTTCGACTTGCCCAAGGAGCGGCGTCTTCATAAGCAATTATTAGTTTAGTAAAAAAAAACGAAAAAAAAATGATAATTACTCAAGTATTATTTATTTTTTGTTCTCTCCGTTTCCCGCAGATTTAAGTGACGCGCACCTGCCTGTTGGGTGTGTGTGACGTATGCACCCCAAAAAGATCAAAGTCAACATCTCTTCAGTTCTCGTTTTTTCTAGAATTCTCAAAAACTACAACACAAAACTATGTACATTTTCGTACTCCGCAGTCCGCAGTATGAAGTAGAGAGTAAGCATGGCTGAAGAATCTTGCTTTGGTGGCGAACAGATCTTAAGATTGGTTAGCTAATTAATACTCTGTACTCAGTAGTAGGTAGATGTGCGTACGACGGAGTACAGTGCCGCAGTGTGATGTTGCTCAAACAATAACCTTTTTTATTATCTTTGGCACTTTTTTTCCCCTTTTCATTGTCGAAAGTCGAAGGCACCTTGGGTAGCAACGATGTCCGAAACCAAAAAAGAAGATGCGCCACTCAAAAAGGTGAAGCTCACCTTTGTGGAAGATTTTCTGCTCAGTGGTGTTGCCGCCGTGACGAGCAAAACAGCGAGTGCTCCCATTGAGCGCATTAAAATGGTCGTTCAAAACCAGGCCGAAATGGTCAAATCTGGAACCCTGGAAAAGCCCTTCACCAGTGTGATGGACTGTGCGTCGTGGATTTACAGAGAAGAAGGATTTGCCGCCTTTTGGAAATCCAATTTCACCAATTGTATCCGTTACTTTCCGACGCAAGCCTTGAACTTTTCGTTCAAGGAGGAAGTCAAAAAGTACGACTCGCTCAAGAAGAATCCCGCGGACTCGTACCTTGTCAGTACCGGTAAGAACATTACCGCCGGAGGAATCGCCGGTACGGGATCGCTTGCATTTGTGTACTCTCTTGATTACGCTCGTACACGATTGGCCAATGATATGAAATCTACCAAGGTAGGTGGATCCGGTCGCAAGTACGCTGGTCTATTGGATGTTTACAAAAAAACCATTGCGGAGGACGGATTTGCAGGTCTCTACCGTGGCTTTACAATTTCCGCCGTGGGAATCTTTGTCTACCGTGGTCTCTACTTTGGAATGTACGATACCATCATGCCCTTGGTACCAAAAGAAAATACAAATGTCGGTACTCGGTTTGCGGTCGGTTACTGTGTCACTGTTGGTGCTGGCCTGGCCTCGTATCCCATTGATACTATCCGTCGTCGTATGATGATGGCGGGAGGTACCAGCGCCTACAAAGGATCTCTCGATTGTGCCACCAAGATCATGGCGGAAGAAGGTATCAAATCCTTCTTTAAGGGTGCCGGTGCCAATATTCTTCGTGGTGTTGCGGGAGCCGGTGTACTGGCTCTCTTTGACACCGTCAAAATTGCCTATGTGGACTATGCGTATGGTCCTGGCCATACCGTTTAGACAGAGTCCTCTTTGGAGTGTTAGGCATGGCATGAATTGTTCGCTGCTTTCACCAGGAAAAAGTAGTAAAATCAGTAAAATATTCAGTTCATTTCCTGGGAGCTCTTTCTGGAAATCAATGACGATCGCAGTCCCAGCAAGTTACCATAATTGTTAAGGCTTGTAATGATGGTAAAAGGTTTACTAGACTGGTACTATTAGATTAAGTCAAGTGGTTAAGTTAGTTTCGATATACGTATTTCTATCAACTGCGTTAAATGACACTGCTAGCTAGTAGTAGCCGACTAGTACTACTACGCTAGCTACGTAGCTGGCTGGTAGTAGTAAGTAAGCACACTTCAGGTTGTGCAAATTGAGCCCATCTAATCGGAGGTAGTACTACTACTAGCTAGTAGGCAGACTCTAGTAGTAGTAACTAACATAGCGTAGCTAGTACACGGTTCGGTACAACTACCTACTAGTACTGGAGTAGCTAGTAGTACTACAAGTAGTAGTCTAGCTAGTAGTAGTCAACTGTGTTCAAAGACGTGACAAGGCTGGACAGGAGCAAAGTTGTTAGATTAAATTTATTTTAGCATAGGACCACCTTCTTCACATTCCATCATCTCTCAATCCTCCATACTTTCGTCCAAGGTTAAAAGCAAACAAAAAATGGCGGATCTCAAAGGCTTACCAAAGGCAGAACTCCATTTGCACTTGGAAGGTTCCATGCGCCGATCGACTCTGGTGGAGCTCTGTCACAAGTATGGTCTGGAAGTGCCGATAGACACGGCTCATAGATCTTTTGATGATTTCTCGGCCTTTGTGTCGGTCTACATCGCTGCTTGCAGTGTCATTCGCAGTGTTGCAGATCTACAACGACTAGTGTTGGAAGTGGCAGAAGATGCCAAATCGTATGGTGCCGTCTGGCTGGAAGTGGCACCGTCCTTTACATTTTACGCGGATCGACTCGGGGGCAAAGAAGCAACGCTACGACTACTGGCAGAGGCAGTCGAACAAGCCGAAACGGCTACCGGCGTAGGAATGGGTATTGTAGTATCCATAGAACGCCAACTGGGAATCGAAGAAGGGGAAAAGCTGGCACAGGTGGTACTGCAATCCAAGGGCTTGACCGTTCATGGTCGGCCAGCCATTATTGGATTGGGTTTGCATGGTCCCGAAGAAGATAACCCGCCAGCTCCCTTTCGGAATGCATTTGAAATGGTGTGTGGAGCTTCTGGGAGTGCTGAGAATGGAAACCATGTGGTTGCATCCTTGCCTCATGCGGGAGAAATAGCCCCTTTTCCTGGTCAAGGAGCACAGAGTGTGCTGGATGCTATACAGATGTTACATGCCAAACGAATCGCCCACGGAGTCCTGGCTACCGATGATGCGAAAGTCTTGCAAGTGATCTTATCGAAACAAATCTGCTTGGATATTTGTGTGTCTTCCAACTATCTTTTACAGGTTTGCGAACGAAATGACGCTTCCGGCATAATTCATCCCCTTCCACAACTTCTCCAAAAAGGTATTCCTTGCACCATCAACTCGGACGATCCCTTATTGTTTGGTTGTACTTTGCTATCGGAATACGAGCTGTGTCGTCATCATTTGAACTTGACGAATGACCAACTTGCATTGTGTGCCAAGGCATCCTTTGAGCACAGTTGTGCCCCCGAGGAACTGAAACAAACACAACTGTCCAAAATAGATCAGTGGTTGCTATCACAGAAGCCACTGCAGTAGTAACTGGAAGAATCATTTTTTAAAGTAAGATTAATCTGATTTGACTTCTACCATTATTATTTAGCAACAGAGCGATTATACAACAAAGGCGAGAACTAGAGAGGAAAGAGCAGCAGTTCCAGAACGAAGGAGACTAGTCGACACGGCCCCACTGACGACTTCACCATTTTCTACAGCGGCCACCACAGGATCCGATCGTCCAACAGCTGTAGTGTCGTTGCCAAAAATAACTTCTCCCTCTTCGAAATCATTTGCAGCATCGTTGGGATCGGGGAATTCATCATCGTCGGGAAATGCGTCAGGATCCACATCATTTTCCTTATCATTATTCTTCTCGTCCTGTTCTTTATCATCTTCGTTTTCTTTGTCTTCTTCATTGTTATCGTTTTCCTTGTCATTGTTGGCTTCCACATCCCCGGCTACTACTTCTTCTTCTTGTTCCTCCTTGTCACTGTTGGCTTCCTCTTCCTCGATTTCATCTTGATTGTCACCTTCCTTGTCATTGTTGATGGATTCTACTTCCTCGACTTCGTCTTCATCAGTACCAGCAAGTTGCTCTGGCTCCTCGGCACCTTTATCCTCTTCTGGATCCTCCACGACAGGTGCCTGGCCTGGTTCCAGGGCTGGCTCCAAGACATTTTCATCGCTGACAATTTCGGTTGGGTCACTGAGAGTGCCTCCAACGGTAGGGGAGTTCGTGTTGACAACCTCGGGTCCCATATCAATTTCTTCTCCATCTACATTTTCTGTGATTGCTTCCACTGTGGTAATAGCGAAGGTAGGCGCAAAAGCAGTGCGCAGGGAGGGAGCGACAGTGCTAGCTGTGGGGGACGCCGTAGGACGCAGAGAGGGAGCAGATGTAACGGTGGTCGAGTCTTCAGCGGTAGTAACACTGTCATTGTTATCGGATGTAACACCATCTGCACCAGCAGAAGGCAGTGTGGTTGTGGTCTCGTTATTGGTTGCATCATTGTCAACAACAGTAGTCTGTTCCGCCGCATCTCCCCCGCACAACAAACGCATCGATCCGTCAATAGGTGTAGCCGCGAGTTCGCCACAGCTAATGGCACCGACTCCCCAGTAGGCCTGGTTGCTGTAGAGCCCGTTTGAGGCATCAAAATAATGACAGCCTTTGACATCGTAAGCCCCTTCAAAGTAATAATCATCAGATCCAAGCTGCAGTCCCATCGCCAGAGCTGCCGTTCGGCAATCATCGACCGTTCCGCACAATGTTATTGACTCTGTTCCTTGACATTCCGTGGCGGCATCAAAGTCAAGTCCCGGAGCAGTTCCAGCAGAACAATCCAATCGTAGAGAACCGTCGGTGGGAGATTCCGCAAGCTGTTCGCACGTTCCGTTGACGCCAAAAAAGGCGTATCCCGTGGCAGGATAGTAGACACAGCCTCTTGGTTCCCAATCTCCGGCAAAGCCGTATCGCTCGTCCCCGGCAAATAATCCCAAGTTTTCGGCCGTTTCGCGGCAGACGCTTTCCGAGACGCATCCGGCCGACAGACCGCGCAGATCTTCTCCTTCGCACTGAGCGAGCACACGCGCAATGGGCATCATCATCATCATCATCATGGCAGCTGTAGCTGTAGCTACTTGGAGTGGTGCCAGTAGAAGGCTTAACTTTTTGTTGATTAGTCTCATAATTGTTTTTTTTTGGTAAGTTATTTGCACTGGACTAACAAGATTTTTTATTAAAGTGTTAACTGTATTGTGATTGAAAATTGGTCTATTGCCGCTTTATTTCTCTCCAGCAATAGATTTTAATATTTTATACTACTACGTCTTAAAATTCGTCGATTGATGGGATACACATCTTGGCCAAAAAAATTTATAGAGCTCCCACCAACAGTTCCAAATCGGCATTTCGACAACGGAAATCCGATTGTTCCATTAATAATGATATTTATTGTGATTTTTTGATGAGATCCTATGATCCAATGGCATTCGGAAGATAGAAGATTTAACCCCAACTCAAAAGATAATAATATTATTGACACGATTAGCAGGAATTATTATTTATTTAGCTTAGTTAAAAGATGGTGTCGGTAGATGGAGCTTTTTAGTGGTACTTTTCGCGATACTAGACTAAACATACGGCAGGCCGTGACCACAGACAACGTATATTAAAAGCAACTAGAACTAATTAAGCATCGTGTAAGTTTTTATACGTATCTCATGTATCTTCTAGTTCCAACTAAACACTTCCGTCATCCTGGACCTCTGCCGATCCGTTCTCCTCCTCCACCTCCTCCGTGGCTCCATCATCTTGACGAGTCGTGTCATTGTCATCATCAAACACGGGACGGTACAAGACATCCGTTCGAACAACATACTTTGTACCTTTGGTCACAGCCGATCCTTCGTGAATGAGAGACGCTGTGTTGCCTTGTGGAAAAAAGGCGATAGAGCCTTGCCTGGGCACAATGCCACGGGCCACACCATTGGGCAAATAAAATCGTGTTTCGCCCCCCTCAAAATCATCGTTCAAATATACCAGGCAAGTCAAGTAGGACTTGATTTCGGCCTGTGGTGGACACGTATATTCGCCCGTTTCGGGATGAAGGTACGAATAGGGCCAAGATCCGTCCAAATGAGGACGGTATTCACAATCTTGACCGTACCGAAAACAGCGCCATCGTGGGTTGATGGAATGCAATTGGACTTGTTTACTATTATTGTTGTTGTTGTTGTTGTTATTATTATTGTTGGGTAACGTCATAGTAGCTGGTAAGTGCATTTTGACGCGTTCCAACAGAGTTTGAGAAATTGTGTCATCCACCCACCATTCGCAACTATCGATGCCTGTGGGCGTCTTGGCTGCCACGGGATGATCTGGTCGATATCCCAAGGTCGACACGATGGAAAGCAGTTGTCGACATTCCGAAGGTGTCAAAACTTGAGACAAGACACGTGCCGGAGATGGTAAGAACGGTACCGAATGGAAGGCTGTGGGTGGAGGTGGGTCGGCCCATGTAATAAGTTGCTGTTGGTGTGTGGCTGCTCCTTCTTCTTTTTCCTCTGAATCGTTGATGTTGGTGGTAACTATGTGCAGGTGCAAATCATAGTGATTGGGTGGTGTGCGATTGGCGGCAGCTTCACGATATAAAATTTTAGACTCGAATTTGATTTCGGGAATGGAACTTGATGTTGGAGTTGGCAGCTTCTTACTATCATTGCTATCATCATCGTCACCCCACCATTTCCAGCCCTTCAACACGACCAGCTTACTATCATCATCATCATTATCGTCATTATCATCGTTGTCGTTGGAAATGGTTCGTCGTGCTACCATTTGCTCTACCAAGACCACTGCAGGATCATGTTTGTTATTGGTCGTGGCATCCATTTCAGTGTTGTTCGTCAATTGCAAAATAGACTGCAAAAGCTTCACTTGACACGGCGCCATGGTACAATTCCGAACCCACCGTTGCACCGTGCCTTGTTTGGGAAGTTGCTGAAAATCACGACATGCCTGCAACGCTGCAAGGGCATCCGACCAGCGATGATTCTGTAGCGCGTGGGTCACCTTGTGTCTGTAGTCTACGCCCTTGTCGTACGACTGCATCTGTTCCAGAACGAGGGGGTGTAAAATTCGACGAAGCTCTTTAAAGCGTCTGGAATGAAATTGAGTTCGTGTCGGTGTTTCTTCTGCCAAAGTTCGAAGCGTTGCCAGTGTCGTCGTCAAGTCTGCTTCCGAAATGGTACTTGTCGTATCAGTAGGAACATCAATTGGAGTGGCGTCCTTTTGAGCAGGCTCCACACCAGTTTCTACAGCTCCTCCTACTTCATTTTCTACCTTGCGAGCTTTGGCTGCATGAAATAGAGCATGAGTCCGCTTGCGCTTGTTCTTGCCCATCTTGCTTCTATGTACTTGAATTGAATTCGTCTGTTGTTTGCATTTAAACAAGCTCTGGGTAGTCGCGACTTATTATGGTGTCCGTCCTTTTGGAGAACAAGTAAGTAGTACAGTAGTTGATTGCTAATAGGAATGAGATTGCAACAACTTTTTTGGATTCTTATTTTCTTCTTTTTTCATAGATTTTAATTTTGGTTGGTCCAGAGTCGGTGATTTGAGATTTTCGTATAGGGTTACCCCCTTGTTGGTATGAGTGTGCGTGTTGAAATGCATTATTTCTCTCGCATGCACACGCGTCCCCTACAATGCGTTTCTCAGCATTTGATTTTATGTGAACAAACCTATGCCGAAGCCTCGTTTTGCGTAGTATAGTAGAGGTAGTTGTAGTTGTAGATGTCTTCAGGCCTGACATGCCCCACTTCAGAGTGTTGGGGAACACTATTGTAAGCCCTTGGCGGAAATATAAACGCACCAGCAGGTAGACCCAGGAGGCCCTCTGCCGCATGTTTGTGGCCGTCTCTAGTTTTACCCGGCTTTTGGTTGTTAGCAAGCAGCCCGAAACAAGTTTTGTCAATGATTCGCGTCTTTCCCGTGCTCCACTCGACACAACATGTTGTGATTGTCGCAACAATTTCTTCGCGTGGTCGCCCCCAACAAATTCATGGGTATGGAAGCTATTACCACGCCGAAGTCCTTTACTATTCAAGTGACTTGGAACTTTTCGGTTATCATATCAAGTAACGGGATTTCTGTCGAATGAGAACCAGGTACATCTTTCATGCTGTATTTCTCTAAACGCGCGCATCAGTATTTATCTATGTTCTTGCTTTTTTTGCGACAGTCACTTCTCATATCAGTGTCTTCGTCAATATAGAGTTGTATTTGGACTCGTGAGGCAACGGCGTCCTAGTTGATTTTAAAAACACGCACTTTTTCTCTTGCTAGATCTTTCTGCTAATTGATCTACGTTAGTTTGCTTTACACATTGATTTCCCACGAGAGTCTACTGAACTTAGAAGTGTTTCTCGGTTCATTGTCTTTCATTGTTTCTTCACTCTACCACCCAATAACTCATCTTGCGAGGAAACTATTGTCTGTAGAGCAAGCAAAAGGTTCCATCACTAGAATGTTGGTGAATGTATTTTCAGGGAAAATGAGCAGGACATCGATCGGAGAATCGTCATCTTTTATGTCATTTTTCCAGGGAGTGTATATTATAGGCGCAAACACATCATTAGACGCAGTTTGCATTGGATAGCTTTGGGAAAAGAGAACATTTGGCTGAACTCCCGTGTGCGCATCTGCAACTATCCTTCCGCCAGCATCAAGAGGACAACCTGTTCTTAAAAGCTCTGATTCGAAGTTCTAGATTGTGCCAACTGGCAAATGTCCTAGTCAACAGAGCACAGGGTTGTACTAACCAGCATCAGCGGGAGAGTAAAATGCTTCTGCTGGCTGCCTTCATCAAAAATCATCATTGCTAACATAAATTTTGCAGTTCACTATAAGTGTTATATATCAGCACATCAGCACTATAACTCCACTCCCTCCGAATAGGTTGTCCATAGTGTAAGAAAAATATAACTCCAGAGAACAACATTGCAGATCAAGTATGCCAAAAATATATAGCCCCACGCCATGGTGAGGCCATTGACTTCCTTGTGTACCATTTTGACTATGCCTTCCACACCACGGTTAAGGAAAAAGGGTATGACGACGGCAAAATTCAAAATCACCAAAACGTTGGCAAACATGATGACGTATGGAAAAGGCCGAAGCATTGTGGCCGAAAATGCCAAAAAGCCCATTGTGAGATGGCCCTTTTCTTTCTTATCCCCCAACGCTTTTACTTTGTAGAGTGCCCAGGCACAGTAAAAAGCGGCAATGGCAGCTACCGCCTGGTAAAAGTCGCCGACATTTTCCGAATCTTTGGTCTCCAGGATCAAGTACCAGGCTACGGCATGCGAGATTGGCATGAGTGCCATGAAGATTGGTTTAACTGCCATCGTAATGCTCCCGTGGTTCTTTAACTAGTATAACTTTGCTGAAAGTTAAGATTCTGGGATTGTTGTGCAAAGATGCGTTGATCGTTGATGATTAAGAAGATACAAATCCAAAATCCAAACAATCCCAAGTTTTAATTACACAGAGAGTAATCTACTACTACTACTACTACTACCGCTACTACTCTACTAGCTAGCTACAGTAGCTAGTAGACTACTATAGTAGCTCTACTAGCTAGCTAACTAGACCATAGTAGTAGTGGTAGTATGAGTCTACTGATGAGTAGAGTACCTACTAGACTACTACAACTCAGGAAGGTCCGCCAAATCTCTATTTTAACCCTTATTTAAACCTTTTTGATTCAACAGGAATTCAACACGCATTCAACACCATTCAACATCATTCAACATCATTCAACATCATTCAACATCATTCAACACTTATTCAACACTTATTCAACACTTATTCAACACGGATTCAACACAGGACTGAAATTCAACATGACTCAATGTTAGTATAGAGATTTCAGTAGAAGGGGGCTGGCTGGCGATAATGGTGAGTAATTCAGCATGGATTCAACACAGATTCAACACGAATTCAACACGAATTCAACACAATTCAACACCATTCAACATCATTCAACATCATTCAACATCAATCAACACAAATTCAACATGAATTCAACACCCGACTCAAATTCAACACGATTTGGCAGACTTTCAGGTAATATTATTTTTAGCTCTACTAGTCTACCAGCTACTAGCTAGAGAGTAGCTCTAGCTAGCTAGTAGTCTAGTTCTAGAGTAACTACTGTTTATCAGATCTATCTACTTTACTACATACTACTTGTCTACTACTACTAGCTAGCTAGCTACCTGGTACAGTAGATACCTGGTACTCGGAGTAGTAGACTACTGTACTCGACGGGAACAAGGACAGTGTCATTGAGCATCACCCGGGCATCATTTTATTCCACCGAGGCTCTCCACCTATCTCACTCTCGCTCTACTAGACCTACCAATACGTACGGAGTACTTACTACTACTAGAGAACCAACACTGATGCGATCCTTGTAATGCTACTACTAGCAAATTGAAATCAGCTTCAATTTGTTTCGGCCAGCGAAAGATATAGGATACACCTACAATTGCATCTAGCTGTTGCGTGTGCGATTATCGATCCCTCTTTAGCTAACTTCAAATCGAGCAGGGGTATCGGCAAACTTCAGAACATTGAGATTGGCTTGCTACCAGCAACATACCAGATAGCTTAGCTACCGGTGTAAAAGAAACCAGATTTTAATAAATAATATCGACTTAAAAAATATAATTTAGGACTTGACTCTGCCTTGAGGCGACAGTTTGTCTTCGAACGGAATAATAAAAAAATCATGGGTACACATCTTTCATGCCGGGCTCTTTGGTACCAACGTTAAAGATAGCCCACACTGAGATCAGACCAACTATTTTCACGCATGGCTTCCGTAAGGCTGTTGGTGCGCAGTGCCTTCTCCTTTTGTTTCGTCTTGGTATCTTCAACACTTTTGGTACGGTTGGCCTTGTGTTTGATTCCACTTTTTCTGCGTCCATCACTGCACTCGGCTTGGGCTGTCATGTCGCCTTCTCTACCACTTTTCTTACTGTCGCGACTGTCCTTGCTGCTGTCGATACCACTGCTACGGCGCCCTTTACGTCGAGAAGGTTTATCGTCGGAATGATCCATAGAGTTCTTTACGGCCTGCAAGCTTTCAAAAGCATAGTGTCCACCGCCCAAATTGGCTTGCTGCTCCAACATGGAAATGATATCGTTGGGATCCATGGAGGAAAGCATATCATGGCTCGTACGCCGCTCGTTCTTGGTCTTGGAAGACTTGCGGGAGATATCTGCGGTAGAAGAACGTCGGAGGGAGGTCTGTGCGGTGCCGGCAGGAACGACAGAGTCACTGGTACGGCGACCCTTGAGGACTCCGCTGATCTTTCCTGCCAGGCGACTACTTCTACTTTCAGGAAAGAACATGATGCAAAAATTGGTTGTGGGAAATGATAAAAATAATAATATGCTTGCGAGATTGTGGGAAAGGATGGAGAGACAACTTTGCAAACTTTTTGCTTTTCTAGCTCCCGAGATACACGAAGAGCCTATGGCCTAAAATCCAAAGGCTAGAAAGTGGAAAGAACGCAGCGGTGCCTAAGTACCGTACTACCAGTAGTAGTCTAGTAGTTCTTTTGAAGGCAAAGTACTACTTATTACGTATTCGTTGACAACTGGCGCTAAAATGGCCACTCAAATGCTCATGGAATGATACCGTTAAACAGTGCATATTTTTAGTCGCTTGAGGTATTTAGGAATTGAATGAACTAGACATTCTTCTTCAGGCATCCATGACGTGAGGAAGGGTAGTAGTACTGGAAAGATTCAATCAAATTTTCAGCATCCATCTGATACTAGGTAGTACTAGAGTGGTACTCTAGTAGCTAGTAGTAGCTAGTACTACTAGCTAGGTCTAGTATTACTTTAAGGTTCGGTTTCTATTACCAGTACCGGTACCAGTACTAGTAGTAGTAGACCTACTACTAGTCTACCGTGCTCTGAGTACTGGTACCAGGTACTAGACCTAGTATACAAGTTTCATGGATATAATATGGCCGATTGACTTCAACTCGCGTTCTTCTTTATGCTCTTTAATACACTACTAGAGCTATTGGTCAACGCTGTATAGCAATTTTGTGTAGAATTTGGACTGAATCTACGTTGAACGGATTGAACTTTCTGAAGACTGGCTCGCTGGCGAAGGTTTATATTATTAAAACTCGGAGTACTGGTGCTTGTAGTACTACTACTACTAGTAGAGTGCTCAGTACTAATTACCGGTGGTGATGATGAGGGTGAACTCGAGTACTAGCTACTACCAGTTACCAGTAGTCTACTACCGTACCAGGTAGCTCTAGTACTACTAGTAGTCTAGCAGTAGTAGAGGCTTTATCAACAACTTGCCTACTGCTAGCTCTACTACCGTAGCTCTAGTACAGTACCAGGTACTCCGGATACGTTCCTAAACCTTGCACCACCACTGGTCCTAGTCCTAGTACCAGTACGAACTACTATTACTACGCGATACTACTAGTAGACTACTAGTACCGCCCATATTACTAATACCAGTTATTAGCTAGTAGTAGAACAGTATTGAGTACTGGAATAGAAACAGTGATCGACTGTTGTTGTACTAGTAGTAGTATTACTACCCTAGCTAGTAGCTGTGGTACCTGGTAGTAGCAGGTCAAGATCGCAGCGAACCACGAACGCGGGAAAAGTTCAATTCGGCCTCTCATCGGTTGCCGCATTAACCAGCGTCTCTACCCCACAAAGCCTAATACCTGGTAATAGTCTAGTATTACCAGGTACTACTAAGTACTGTAAGTACTACCTGGTACTACTAGACTAGTACTACTACTCTAGCTAGTACCGTAGTACCACGATATGCATAATACAACTGTGCACTTCTGTGAGACTCGGTATCTTCTGGCAATATCTTCGCAAAAGGCAATAGCGAGCGTAGCGTAACTATCGCAGTGATCAGATAAGTCAATTTCTATTTGTTTACGATAGTCGGATCTCAGTGCTACTGGCGTACTTGCTTGAGATGCATGCCGACCCGCAGCTGATTCAAGCGCCTCACCTCATTCAACTATCACTTTTGAATGTTGTCTCCTTACTACTAGTAGTTCACTGTTTCGGTCGGGCAGCGTGATTTATGCTTACCACTTAGGCGGAGGACGGGCTCTTCATCGCAGCATGCGATATTCTTATGGCAAGTACAACATGCATACACTGCACTACCTGGTAACGATCACGGCCACCTCAACTCGAGAGAGAAATAAATACTGTAATGAACAAGAATAGTGCTTTCCCATCCACCTGGGCTGAGAAAACAAAAAAATAAGAACCACAACATGGCATTCCTTCATCACCAGTAACAACTTACTGGGTGAAACCTTCACCGGCGACAAAAAAATTAGTGATTATGTTGTTATGTCCAGCGAACGCTGCATTGTAAAGTCCATGATTCCTCAAAAATCCAGCAGGACAAACCACAACCCCAAATCGATAAAAAAGACATACGTACATATTCATTCATAAACCAGCTCGAAAGCACAAGAAGTAGGATCAAGATGTCGGCTCCACCTCCCCTCACTCCCATGTCGGAGCTTCGCCACAATCCAATCAGCGCAAAAACCCTCCAGCGAAGCAATCGCGAAGTTCATGACTGTAGAACTGCCATGGATTTGCTTGATGGAAGCTGCACGATAGCCAACAAAAGATTCGACGACAATTATGATAGAAACAGTAACATGGACAACGAGCCGTGTACGGAAGAGTGGGAACAAGAACCAGGTGAAGATATCGGGGTATCCGATGCAAGTAGAGAAGTGTCTCTGAAAATACCCCTACCAGCAGCTTTGTCTACTGCGGGATCATTTTCTAGGGATAGTCCGCGTTGTGGTGCTCGCAAGGAGAGACGCGCTTCGGCGTCCCTGGTCGAACGCAGCAAGGCGTTTTCTAACAAATTAAGCGGCTTCATGAAGGACTATTCGTCCAGAGATACATTTAAGAACATGGAAGACGATACGAGCAACTGGTTTCCCACGCGTATCAACGACATTGGTCGCGTCCCAAACCAGAGCGTAAACTTGATGGATGCCGAATCGGCACGCTATGAGTACAGCGACGACGAACTGGACTATGCTAATGCCGATGAAGAAGATGTCTACGCCAATTATACTTACGGGTTTACAACTCCTAAGGATCTCCTGCCTTTTCCGGAAGCGGAAGAGAAGAAGCGTCGCACGTCTCTCAAGACGGTAGTGAAGGGCGGTGTCGATTATTTGGCCAAGTCGAGGGCCAAAAAGTGCGGCAGAAAAACCGGCGCGAAAGACCACGAGAATGCCCAGCGTCATGTGGCTGACACAGACAAGTTACAAGTTAGTTCACCACCACCTCTTTCCGAAGCACTAGAAATTGACGATACATGTGATGCGAGAAAGAAGGCATTTTGGTGGAAGGAATATTCACCTTGTGCCCGCTGGTCTATTGTGTTGCTTTTGTTCCTCATTGGTGCTACTTGGTTGGTGTTCACGATGGAGTATTTTTCTGACAGAAGCCATTCCTCGACTTCGAGAAGTCCAAACAGTAGCTTTATAATGCGAACTCCGGCACCCGTAGCGCCGGTTATGGAATCTGCACTTCATTTGCCCCCGACGACAGCAAACGATATTTCACGTCGAAAGCTAGTTGCCTTGCATATTCTTCGAGAGTCATTGGCCGAGGAAATTCACCCAGCAGAGCTCAACCCTGATAGCGTTACGGGTAGAAAGGCCCAGCAATGGATGGCCCAGTACGATGTCGTGTCTATGAAATTACTTGATGCCTACGACTACGAAGACTCCGTCGCGTTTGTTGGAAATTTGAAAAAAACCGAAGACATTATTGACCCCGAAAACCATGTCAACAAGATTGTGGAGCGATACGTGAAAGCCACCTTTTACTTTGTGACAAATCCTGACGCGGATTTGAGTTCCTTTCACCTTGAATAAGCTGTGGTAGCTACAGTTTGGTAGCGGACCACCAAGAAGAAGTCAGTAGCTGTGGCGACAAGAGAGGAGATGCATTTTTTTGTTTAGGACTTCTTGAAATAAATAAACATTATCAGCTATAGTTGTTTCACTAGCATTGGCCGTGCATTTTGCTGGCCAATGGGTTCCAATTGATTCTGGTAACGTAGGGGCAAACAACTGTTGAGCGGAGCGAGTTGTGTTATTCCTTCTGACAGTCACGCTTTAGTGAAATCCGTACTTCATAGTCCACATCTGGCCAGTGCTGGCTAGCTGTTGCTACATTTGTCTGAACTTGCAGCAAGCTCGTACCCTGGTAAAATGGTGCTCAAGATGGAGTAACTGTGTCAGAGGATATTCAAACGCCGCTTCAACGAAGTTCCAGCACGCTAATGGCAGAAGAAGTGTGCTGAATCAGCAGTGCAGTGGTAGCACAAAAAAATTAGAAGAAGAAAAGGGTCTCATCCTATATCTGAATTGAAGCATGATCTTATTCGATAATGACCTTGCATGCATAGGCGTGGGTGGTGACTTTTGTTTTTGTGCGCGTTTCCAATTTTGCTTGTTTTAAGGAGCGAGATATTATTACAGAAAACAAAAAGTCTCCCTCCCTCCTCCTCCTCCTCCTCCTCCTCCTCCCAATGAATTCACTACTCGTATTACTATGATGGGGTAGGATTTTTTAAGTTAAACCGCTTGACGTAACATGCAAATGAGCCAAACACTGCACGATGCCACCATTGAATATGAAAGCTTTAGAACTACGTGAAGATAGAAGCTTTTAGCGGGTAGGTCTCCGATTTGAACCACGATGACTGTCGGACGACGAAAGTTGATGTTGGTGTCAGTCCTGATTGTAATGGTATCGGCGCTCTTTCGCCCAATGATGACAACAACAGGTTCTAGTAAGCCAATTCAGAATCATTTTACAATTGAAAAGAATGGAGTTGTCATGACGGATCAGCACACGACAGCTGCTGCAGTCATCGTTATGCAAGATCCTATTCAAGACGATTTCCAACCGTCGACTTTTCCGACTACTAGTGCGAAACGGCTCTGCTCTGGCAAAGAAATCACGCGTGGTCAGTGGGAGCCAATAACGCTACCCCGTCCTCCCTATATTCCCATGAGTCCCCGCGTCCGGTGTCTTTCACAGAGCGAGTTTTCCAAGCCATTTTCTACCTGGCAATGGCTACCAGATCCGGCACAAGGATGTGTCATGGCAACTTTGGATCGTCAGGATTTCTTGCGACGCCTTGTGAACACCACGGTTGCGTTTATTGGAGATTCCCTAACACTCGAACACTATGCGTCTTTGGTGCATCTGTTGGGTGATAGGGCACGTCTTCCTCCGAGAGCAGTCCAGCACGGACGGATTCGGAGACGAATTTGTGCCCCATTACGCAACCACACGACGTATCGTCATGATCCTTCTTTCCAACCCTACAATGAATGCATGGATCTAATCTTTAAAACGGATTTCTATTTGGAAAATATAACCCAGGAAGTGGTGGAATCCAAGCCAAGCGTCTTGGTATTGAATCGTGGAGCCCATTACACACCCGATGAAGATCTTGTCACCAGTCTCCGACAATATACTTTGCCAGCATTGAAGCAGTGGGATTACAAGTGTAGTACATCTAGAACGCGATGCCTCTTGATTTGGCGGACTACGGTCCCGGGACATCCTTTTTGTGAAAAATTTACAAGCCCGGCCCGTTCTGTCGAAGAAATGGAAAGATGGATCCATGTCATGAGTAATAAGGACGAAGGAGGGGGTTACCGTAAGGGGGAATATCACTGGCAAGATTTTCAACGTCAAAACCAATTAGTTGTGTCACACCTTTTACAAGACGAATGGAGAAGCTTGTTACCGCACATTGACATTCAAATTATGGATTCCTACCAGCCCAACGTGTTGCGACCCGATTCGCATCGATCGCACATGGGAGATTGTTTGCACAGCTGCAGTCCAGGGGGCGGCAGCGATTTAAATAGTCATTGGCTCTATCATATTCTTCTTCGTCATCAAGAAAGGAAAAACGGGATCTGAGTAGGACATTCTTCGGTTGCTACGCACGCTGCGTACAATCGTCCAGTTCGACCTGAATTATAAATTGCTAAGATGGTATACACTACGCCCCCAAAATAGCGCTCAGCTTAGAGAATGCCGGGATCCAGGCTAGACAAAATATCAGGATGTGAGAATATGGTAGCCTTGACGTCGTCAAGAAATGATTGGTTTCGGAAATGAGCTTGCTGTTCCAATTTTGTGTTCTTTTTCTTGTTGGCATCGTCTCTTCTTAATGTCTGCAACGTTGCCTTGAGTCGATTTTCTTGGAGGTCTTTCTTTTTCTTGCCTTCCAATTCCTTAAACTACTATCAGACTATGGCCTCGTCGGCTGCTTCCATGCCCTCGACCATGGCCGTTTCTCTTGACTTTGTCTTTTTGTTAACCTCCCTTTTTCGAGAGCTCGAGCGCACCCTCGTGAGCTATTGTTAGCCTTCATGCGCGGGGCGTTCGTTAACCTCCATGCTTTTTGATTTTTCTGAATCTTGGTGCCTTGTGACATTATTATTATTAATTCGATCATTATTTATTTTTCTTCACCTACTCTCGCTGCGACTGTGCCCAAGAGCATAATATTATTATTATTTTTGATTGGGTTCTCTTTTGTCGATAATTCTTGATTTAAGATTTCAGGAAAAGGTCCGCAAAAGCACAAAGGAGCCGCATAAAAATCCTCCTTTGTACCTGGTACTAGTAGTAAAATACTACACTACGCGGTACTGTAAATTCCGTCCGTCAAATTTTGGCACAACTAGTCTCAAAATGTCCCTATTGATTAATGAACTTGCAACTTTACGAAGTTGGTGTGTGACGAGTAGTACGCACAGTTTTATTGAGTTGCCAAGTGGAGTCAATGGCACAAAATCAATTTGCATTGAATTTGGCACTTTAATAAGCGCATTTAAACTTTCAAGATTAATAAGAGAGGTACGGAAGAGCGAACCAAAGAAAGATCTATTCTGAAGAAATGGCTGCCAATAGTAAAGAAGCGGCCGTTGCCAGCACCAAGACAAAAGAACAGATCGGCGATGACTTGAAGCAGTCCGTTAAAGAGGCAGGCACAATCAGCAACGCTGCTATCCCCGATAACGAGGAAACCTCGTCCAAAAAAGAAGAAGACGCCATCTTGAAAGAGGAGGCTAATGATACGACTACCGGTGAAGAAAGGGCCGATGGTCCTTCGTCTCATGGAAAGGTTGGCGACGGACTACCGCAGAAGGAGAAGGAGGAGAAGAAGGATCATGAGCAGCAGAAACAATACAAAGCAAACGAAGGAGACGAAGTCACCGTAAGTGAAGACGTTCCCATGTCGGCGTTGCCAGGTAACAATACCGAGCTGCAACAGCCACTTACCAGCTTGACGAGACAAACAGCGCGTGGACGTGAGTCTCAACCAGGAGCTTTTGCCGTGGAGCCAACAGGAGAAGTGAGTACCGAAGCCTCGGGAACACTAGCAGCCACTACGAGTAACATTGCTACTGAAAATACCGTCCTTGATTCTGAACAAAATAATCATGTGGATGTCGAGAATCAGAATCTTGCTGTGGCCAATCCTGTCTCTGAAACGCCATCCGACATCCCCCAAGCCGATGAATGGGATCCGACGAGTACTGCTGTCTCTGAAAACAATGACGAGACTAAAGTGGTAAAGAAAGGAAAAATGTTTCTCTGTGTTGCAGTACTGGTAGTTGTAGCTATTGCCTGTGTGGTTGCAGCACTGTTGGCCAATAAGAGTAACGACGACAATAGCTCCTCGAATGGTGTCGATATTGCAGACACCATCACGACAGCTCCAACTACAACTGTAACTGAAAAACTGTTTCAATTGCTCCCCCGCAGTAGCTTAATAGCCTTGTGGGATGATACCAGACCACAAGGAAAAGCATATCAATGGCTTTTGGAGGATCCAAACCTCGAGTCAACTAGCTACACTGAAGCTCGTATTGCGCAAAGATTTGCACTGGCAACACTTTATTTTGCGACTGGTAAGTCGTGTGTTGTTACGTTCTGCAGTAGCTTTGCTTTCTCATTCATGTCAACTTGATATTTGTTTTGGATCTTCAGGTGGTGACACATGGCTTAACGCAACTAATTGGCTGTCATATGCTGTCCATGAATGCCTTTGGTACGGAGAAATCAAATTTAATGACCGCATCAACACCATCTTTCCCTACCCTATTTCACTTCCCTACTCCGTTGGGGACACCAACTACACTCCTTGCACACAGGACCAAGAACACTATGACCACCTCACTATCCCTGGCAACGGGTTGAAAGGTACAATTCCGGAGGAGATTCTCCTGCTATCATCCCTTCAGGTCCTGGACCTGAATTACAATGAGCTAAGTGGTACAATTCCCACTTATTTTGGCAAGCTCTCCAAGTTGCAGCATCTTTCTATCGTTAGCAACTCACTGAGGGGCGTATTACCGACTGAGGTGTATCTGCTGACTGACCTGGTTTACCTGGCTTTAACGTACAATCAGAACCTAACTGGAACACTGAGCCCCGATTTAGAAAAATTGAGCGCCCTTGAGCTTTTAACTCTTGATGTCAACAAGTTCTCTGGGACCATCCCCACAGAAATCGGTCTTCTCGCAAAGTTGCAGAGTCTAGACCTGACCGACAATAAGCTCACATCTACAATTCCAGCAAAACTAGCTTTGTTAACTGAACTGCGTTTCTTGGCTTTGCCTCAAAACAACTTTGTTGGGTCTCTTCCAGAGTTGCGCATGAGCTCGGATCTATTTGGTCTTCTTTTGCATGATAATGAGCTAAGCGGAACTATCCCTACTGAATTTGGCTTGCTTACTAAGTTAGAGGGTAAGTTTTGCCATGATCCATCCATGAATTGGCGTCTTTCAAACGCAGCACCATGCAATCTCAAAATGTTGTTCGTTGTTTTGCCTTGTAGGTTTGTTCCTTAGGAATAACAAAATTTCTGGGACTATCCCCTCTGAATTTGGCCAGCTCCAGATGTTGTATTTGTTGGCCATTCGTAACAATATGTTGACGGGCAAAATTCCATCTGAGTTGGGACGGCTTCCATTTCTGGGTAACCCCCAGAATGGCACCTATTCTTCCATTTACAGGCGCGACAACTATCCACTTGCCATGGCACTGAATGCAAACCAATTAATGGGCACAATCCCCTCAGAGCTTGGAAATATGAAGCACAACCAGTTGCTCCACTTGCAAGACAACATGCTCACAGGGGCAATACCATCGGAGCTTGGTCAGTTGACTGGAAATAAATTCCTGCTTCTTGAAAACAATAACCTGACCGGCACCATTGCGCCTGACCTGATTGCAGGCATGTCAGACTCCTTGCAGTCTTTACAGCTTCATGGCAACCAGTTGAGTGGCCATTTGCCCTCAGAGTTGGGTTTGTGTTCCAAGTTGAGTACACTCACCGTTGCAAACAACACCCTTACTGGCAGCATTCCCGTGCAATTTGGCTCTCTGGCAGCTGGAAATGAAAGTGCCCTTGGATGGGTCGATTTGAGTGGAACATTTTTGACTGGAAGTGTTCCTAGCGACTTGTGCACACTGGACGACCCTGATTCTGCGTTGCTGTTGTTTGATTGCTCGTCAACGTTGTGTGGATGCAGCTGTAATTGCTCCGCTGACACTGACAATGGTACATCTATTGTCACTTTCAATTGAAAACATTACATGTTTACTATTACTATATGTATACATGCGCGTGCGTGTATATGCTTTTATGTATCGAACGGCGCCAACTCGCCTGACAGCTGATGACTGATTCACTTGACGGATTGGATGTATCAGGCATCGTCGGACCAGCCTTATTGACTTTCAAGAGTATCCACTAATACCATTGATAGAATCGTTCTCTATTTCTTCTTCGTTGTTGCCATTCGCTCTTGCGGGAAGTTTAGGGAGACGATCAATACCACTGATCGATCCGATTGTAAACCTGGCAATTTGCTGCAATTTTTCACTGTCGCTATCATAATCACCATCAGCATCAGCAGCATCATGGGCACTAACAAAAGTACCACCCTCAAGATCTTTTAAACTCCGTTCTACCTGTTCCATGACAGGTACCCGGATACTTCCTTCTGTCATTTTTTCCATGGGCAAAATACTGAAAGGTTCCTCCATTTGATTGGCCAGTTCTTCAATGCCTAGCAAAAAGGCTCCCAACAGACTCATGACAGGGACCAACCAAAAATTAGAAAAGTGTTCGTACAGTGCCATGGGAAGCAAGAACAACCAGAAGGCTAGGAACCGCGCCGTGTGTCGTGGATAAAAAGTCGGCACCGGCGACGTAAAGATGCGCTCGCATGCTCCCATGGCCGAGCATAGTTCCGTGACCATTTTTTCAATTTCTACCTGATGGAGAGGATGAAAATCGAGTTGAACCAGTAGTTGTGTAATTTCTGCCAACGCTGCCGTGGGTCGGTGTTTCGCTTGCAATAATCGTTTTCCGTATCCAGCTGTTCCTAATTGTTTCCAACAGTACAGTTGAAAATTGTTCTCGTCTTCTTGGGCTGGCAACGTACGATTCATTACGGTTCGACTAAAGGAACATATAGCATCTCCCAATCGTTTCAATAATTTGGCTTGTTGTTGTCTTTGATATTGTCTGTTGCTTTTATCATCATCATCATTGTCATCTGTGACAGCACTACCGTCACTACTAGTACTAATAGCACTAGCACTGGTATAACTGGTCGACCAGATGCATGCCATGCGTGCTAAGGATCGACTGTCATTGATAACCTTTCCCCAAGCTGTCCGAGCTTCGTTCCAGCGTTGATAGGAAGCATTGGTACGAAAGGATAACATCAATCCCAAACTGGCGGCGGCCAGCTGAAATGGCACCAACGGAATGCTCAACAAAGGCCACGAGAATTTTGGCGACACACAGTTGTTGAACAGGACCACCATAGTGCTCACCACGGCCAGACACTGAATTTCAACTTTGACTTGTCGCAGCAAACCGGATTGGAATGTCGTCCGAATGGTACCAAAAAATCGTGTCGGACGTCTTGCCCGGACCCAGTCGGCTGCAGTAAAGACATCGCGTCGATAAAATCGCGATACCTCCCCGTACTGTTTCAACCATTCTTCGACTTGCCACTGTTCGGGTGATTTCCAAGCCAAATTTTTTAATTTTTGACGACTCGGGACGATACGAAGAGCCGTAGACGAAGAAGAATAGGATGATGATGATGATGATGATGATGGCGAATATAATGATGATGACTGTGATGATGATCTGAAAGAGATTATTTGTCTTGTAGCAGGCGCAACAGAAAATGCCGTCGCATGTTCCACAGCCAACATGGATATGAGGGCACAAGCTACTAGCGAGATTGAGCTCATTCTGAATGCAAAATTTGCCATTGTTTTATAGGTTGGAAGAATTGATGTTTTCAACAGGATAAAACAAACAGGATGCTCCGAAGGAACGTTCAAGCTATGGATACTCACTAGACTAGTAGTACATCGTCGTGATATCTTCCAATCTGCTTTGTGTCTGGCAGTTATTTCATTCTTTCACTTACGTTGCATTATTATTACGTTGTGCATCGAGAAGGGAAAAATGAATTAGTTTTGGATTTGGATAGTCCACCCGGGCAAGCTTCGAGGGCGACGTACCAGTACTATTAATAGTAATAACAAACCAACAGCAACAACATGCATGACTACTACGTAACTACTAATAATCATCTAAAATATATTACATCACAACGCACATACATGCCAGTACTAATAATATCATTTCCACCGCTATTATTGTTATTAGTGCTTGTTGCTACCTCTTATAGTACACCATTTTTCGGTGCACACACAGACACACACAGACACGCACAGATACACACACAGACACACACAAATAAAATGCCACCATCTCATACTCTTCAACGTCCCTTACGACCTTTGCGACCACGTAAAATAATAGTAGAAAGTCGTACTACAGAACAACAACGAACATTATCCAACGTTTTCATTGTAGTGGCCTTGCTACTACAAGCCATCTATTTGGTCCATCAACTTTTTTTTGGAAATTGAGGTATAGTAAATACCAGGTAAATACAAATACACTGATAAAAGCTCATCCAATATAATGAACTGGAATCTGGAAATGATTGAAAAAAAAAATCCGATACCATCCAAAACACATTATTATGTGGGTTCGTCCCACCATAATAGTATAGGAGGCACAGAGGCACTAGGTACGATGTTGTACATACATGCGAGGAAAGGGGGGTGGGAACAAACCTTGAAATTGACTAGTATGGGGAGTTTCTAGCCTTTTGTTGATGCCACCTGTTCAGCCACCTGGGGGGGGGGAAGGGGTGCTCTCGAGTTGAATGTCGTTGGGATTAATGCACGATAAATTGCCAGAGACTAAGCTTGAAGAACACCACTATCCATTTATTATTTTATGGGGCCGCCGATTTCTGAATACCTTGTGACGCAATGTTTCAAAGATCTCAACTCGAGCCTCGGTGGTAACCATCGTGAACAATGAGTTAAATTGGACGAAGCCTCTGCGACGAGCTATTAAAGTCCAGTCATCAAAACAACCATTGCCTTGCAAAATGATCCGAATCATACTAGTTCACCAATCTCAGGAGAATATGCATGCAGCACTGGCGAGGTTTTTAGAATCAGTAGGGTTGTTGTCGTCTGTCGCGGCATCGATTGTGACGGGAACAGGTATCAAACGCAGGGAATTCGCTGCTGGTGAACAGCCAATATATGAATCGCAAGCGATGTACATGCTACATACAGCCGGTGCTACTTCATTTAAACCCAAAGAGTAATCTGTAAGAACACGGGACTGCGATTGGGCAATTCTTGCGTAGATTGTTGAATCCACTAAATTATGAGAGCTGCAGCAAACAGGGATGATCGATCTTTGCAGTTGTCACCATTCTATCATCTCCACAGTTCCCGCAAGGGTTTCAGATACTACTATTATCTAAATGAATGTCAAGAGCTTCATGGGCGCTCTATCGCAATGCAATTGAGTACTAATAGACTTTAAGGTCGGAATTGCATTTGGTTCAGTAGGGTTAGTAAATCAAGGATCTGGGTGTTGCTAGAGAGTACGCATACGTCGTAAAATCCTTATTAGACAACACATTCTGCTCAGTTGGGGCTTAAAACAATTCAGTTTTGCAAAGACACGGAAATAATAGGCTGCTTTGCTTGACTCTAAACAGATGATCTATCACGGGAAGATGGCAGCTAGAGTAGACTAGTCTAGCTAGTGTGATCTGAAAAGCCCTAGGCTGGTCACTGGCCCTAGTACTGGTAGGTTTGGTTTTTGCAATTACTAGTAGGCTGGGCCTACACTAGGAGCCCTTGATGGCCAAAGCCAAAGGTTCATCAACTCTGACATCAGAACTCGTTTTATCAGCTATGAATCTAATAGTACTAGCTAGCTACTGGCATACTAGAGTACATCTGTTACCACCAAATTCGAGAGAAGGGCAATCTCGAGATTTGGCATCAAAATCTCGAGATTTGGCATTAAAATCGGTAACAGATCTGTTACCACCAATCTCGAGATTTTCCGCATCTAAAAATCCTTTTTTCCGAGATTTTGTAATCTCAAGATTATTTGACGATTTACTGTATCACCAATCTCAAGACTTTATTCTTTCTCGAGATTAATTTTATAATGTTGTTCATTTTTTCAATGCTTATCAACAGAATGAAGAAGTCAATGTTATATGGTAAATAGAAATTAAATTAAAGTGGTTCAGCAGCTACCTGTTAAATACAAGCTTAAAAGTGCTCCTGCCATTTTATTTTAATTGGAATAATATTTTAAGAAATAATATATTATTCCAATAAAATATTATTCGAATTAAAATTAAATGGCAGGAGCAATTTTAAGCTGCTATTTAACAGGTACCTGCTGATCCACTTTAATTTAATTCGAATAAAATAACGGGAGTACTACTACTTAACCTACTGTCAACTTATTTGCCATGGGGCTATGCGGTGGAATTAAAATTAAATGGCAGGAGCACTTTTAAGCTGCTATTTAACAGGTAGCTGCTGAACCTCTTTAATTTAATTCGAATAAAATAATATTATTGGAATTAAAATAAAATGGCAGGAGCACTTTTAAGCTTGTATTTAACAGGTACCTGCTGAACCACTTTAATTTAATTCGAATAAAATATTATTTTTTGTACAGTTTGAACCTACTGTCAACTTAATCGCCATGGGGCTAAGCAGTGTTAATTTATTCGAATTAAAATTAAATGGCAGGAGCATTTTTAAGCTGCTATTTAACAGGTAGCTGCTGAACCACTTTAATTTAATTCGAATAAAATATTATTCCAATAAACGTTGTACTCCCGGGAGTACTATTTAACCTACTGTCAACTTATTTGCCATGGGTCTATGCAGTGTTAATTTATTCGAATTAAAATTAAATGGAAGGAGCATTTTTAAGCTGCTATTTGCCTTAACAGGTAGCTGCTGAACCACTTTAATTTAATTCGAATAAAATATTATTCCAATTAAAGCGGCTCAGCAGCTACCTGTTAAATACTAGCTTAAAACTGTTTGGCCATTTTATTTTAATTAATAAAATAGCAGGAATATGGTAACTAGCACAGACTACAGTTAATAGATAACGTTAAAAATACTTAGGGAAAAAATATAAAAATATTCTTGAGTTTGCTTTTCCCAAAACTCGAGACTGCAAAATCTCGGAAATGGTGGTAATAGATCTACTAGAGAGTGAGTGATGTGCTGAGTCCCGATACAATATCAATGTTGAAGTAGCTTTGAATATGGAACCTCAAGCCCAGGCAGTTCTTAGATTCGCCGTTTCAGATGATTGGATTCATGTCAAAAAAAATCTCTAATATCTACTGATAGCAGCTACTTACCTACCGCGAGGGTCTACTGGTACTACTAGTACTCGACTAGTAGGAGTACTAGTAGTAGTACTACTAGCTACTAGTAGCTAGTAGTAGCTACTAGGGTACCGTAGCAACTACTAGTAATAGTACTGGTACCTGGTACAGTACAAATTACGACCTCCTCTACCCGGTAGCTAGTTGACTGTTCGGATTACAGTGGAAAGCACTGAAGCATTTTCTGATTTTGCTCTTCAACAGCATGATTCAGATCAACTACTAGACTACCGGTAGGGTCTCCGGTTATTGCTGCGCCGGAACGACCATAGTTTCAGGAGGATGCTTTTTTTTCATTATTAACGGAGCTTGTTTCTTCGGATGACCTTCACTTGCGTGGCGGAAAATCAAAAGGTTGTGCTGCAAATCCGTTAATGCGCTCCCCCCGAAAAGAAGGCGAAAAGAAGCCGAAGCAATTATGAGGAACAATCAATTGAATAGCAAAAACTTCAAGCGGATACGTACTACCGGAACTACGGTACCCTGGTACCTGGTACCTGTACTACTAGTAGAGTAGTACTATTAGTAGTTCCTGGTAGACTAGTACTAGAGTACCAGGTACTGAATTAGTTACTACTACAACATCATTATGATTTGCTACTACCCGTGGTACTAGTAGTATTACTAGTAGTAGGCCGTAATCGTTTTACTCGGAGTATTTAGTTGTCAACTTCACCATTTCGACCATACCTGGTACAAAGTACGTAACATGTAAAATTCCTTCCCACAGTTTTACCAAGCTCTTGTTCCCAATATTTATTTTTATTTAGTTTACCCAATACCAGAAGCAAATCAAACCATGAGCCTCCAATCGATCGTTGATCTCAACAACAACAGCGTTGCCCACCTTGCTGCAGGCAATGCTAACAGTGCTATGAAAGCTCTGACTAGCGCCATTGTTGCCATGCGGGAGACGCAGGAAAGTATAGAAGTAGACGTCGCGGTAGAACTTCTGACACAAGGCAGAAAGACCCCATCAGTCGAAATTTCCCAATTACAAGATCCTATTTTCTACGTGTACAACAAGGCACCTCTCTTGGATACATCTGATGACATTGCGTCCGCAAATGCTGTTCTGCTCTTCAACATGGCCCTCACCCTTCACCGATGGGGCCTAGAGTGTTCCCAGACGGATAAGCTCCGGAAATCTTTTCGCCTTTATGGTTTGGCGTACCAGATTGCCGCCACCTTGGGAGCAAGCCCTTCCATTATTTCTATAGCTTGCTTGAACAATCAAGCCGCAATTTGCTATTCGATGACCGAATATGATGCAGCACGAGAGCTGCTTGATAGTATACCGGAGGCTGCTGACGTTGCCATGGATTCATTGGAGCCCCTGAGCTTAGACGCTCAAGAAGGCTTGGACGAGATTTGTCTGAATGTGACAATCATGCAGCGACCAACAGCTGCTGCATCGGCCTAGTACACGCCTCCTTCTTCTCCAGCCACACAATGTGGTGCTAGCGCTACACTGGCCCTTGCTACTCTATTACTCTTCATTCGGAAGATAGACTAAATTACATTTAAAATAACTGCACTAATGCTATAAACAACATCCCTTTGATACGAAGATTCGATTGCGCTTTCTCTTTACTAGTAACTACGAGTACAAGTACTCCGTAATATTGGCGCAGCAAGAAGATCAAGCTACCTAGTAGTACTAGTAGTAGTCAAGTGGACCAGTATAAGTTGTTGATCTCTCTCCCTGGAGGACATGGAAAATTGAACCAGTGTTCGCTACTTCTTCTTGTCGAGTGACAACAATGGTCATTCATTTCTCTAAGCACTACTAGTAGAGGCGAAAAACATTTTGAATGAACGTTCACGGGCACTGCTTCTGATTCAAGCAAAACAGCGTGACATCCCGTGCGTCAGGATATCAGAATTTATAATCGTTCCTACTACTAGCTAGTCGTAGTAACTATGCTACTACGTACTCACTACTAGTACCTGGTACCAGGTACTGAAGGTACTTAGTAGCCACGTACCGCAGACTCAAATACTGGTAAAAGGTTGCGCCAAATGTCATAACAGGTAATAGTAGTACTGGTAGTAGTAGGTAGTATTCCCATTGATCGCATCTGAAGGTAGCTGTCGAAGAGTTCGATGCGCCGTTAAATAAAGGCTCAATTCTTATCAGCACGCGCAAATCATGATGTCAAAAGTGGTTGTCGTCAATCTTTAAGGGGTAGAAGCAGTGCATGAGTGAAGGACTAGCTAAACCCTAGCTACAATCATCTTTTGTATTAGGTTTCTCTACCAGACAGTATATAAAGAGAGAACATCTCGACAGAAGACCAGCCAGCTCCCTGCTATATTACGCGCTTGCTTTACTTGTTCGATTCTAAAAGTTGAGATTGATTGTAGTAGCGGAAAAAGATCTACAGAGCACGCTCTACATGCTAACTGACTGCTGATTAGCCTGCTTATTGAAACACATGTTTACTGGACTAAAAATACGATACCTGGTGAGCGAGACAGTTAGCTACTACACACGATCCAGTCCTCACACCCTGCGATTGTTCGGCTAATGACAGCGCGATGGCCGAAGCGAACCAAGTGGTAACATCGGCAGATCAGCAACAATTAAGGGCGCAATGCATGTGTACGACTGCCGAAAACGACAGTACTAAAATTTGTCGTCGTTGACTTCTTCAATCGACCGCGGAAATTCTCCTATTCGACTGGCAGGGACTGCTTCCACAGTAGGATACTCGATGATGGTTTGACCCTTGAGAATCGATTGTAGGGTCGCCTCCTGGTCAACAATTTCAATGTAGAACTGACAATTGGAAGGACTCGGCAACTTTTTCATCAACCAGTGAATCGGCTCTTCGGGAACCTTGTGGTTACTACCTGAAGATACTTCCTTGGAAGTTTTCAATTTTGACTGCAATTCGTGGCACAAAATGGCTTCTTCGCACACCTTGATAGAGTGCACGGTGGGTGCCGGGAGCACGGTCATTGTTGTGGTTTTTGTAGCGTGAAATCTCACGTCAATCTTCCAATATATGATATTTTGCTTTACATGAGAAGAATTAGCTTTTCGGCGTTGCATGCCCGCTGGCATCAGGAGTACACGGGTACCTCGCAGACTGGCTTGTTGCCAAAAAAATTTCCATTTAGCACCCAACTGATGTACCGAATTGGGAGGCAAATTATCGTTCAGTGACTTCATAGGTTTAAAGACGGAAGCTTTTAAAGTCGCATTATTGTTGGTGTCAATTTCAGTGGATACGTTCGTCTGATTTTCTTCTACTTGCTCTCCAAATCGGTTCTTTTCGGATACTTGAAAACCCTCAATTTGCTGCAGCATTGGATGTGATGTTTTATCCTCTCCTACGCTGGAAGCATCACCGCGAGGATTTAAATGTTGATGATGTTTGGCTCGTTTGCTTTGATTGGAGTGTGGTCCATTCTTGCAGCTGCCACCGCCAACTTCCGCATTCCGTTTGGCTCGCTCCATACCCAATATAGCGTCCTCCAAAAAATAATAATCACTTGTCAGAGTCGCATCGTTCATGCGAGCTACCGGTAGAAACTTGGTACGGTCTCTTTTTCCATTGCAGCCCGTCCGTTTTTTGTGAGCTTTGCAGCAGGCTAGGCTGCAGGTTCGGTGAGAACAGCGAGGGCACTGATAACGAAAGAAATGTTTCGAACATTCTTGGCACAAAGAAGACGAGGATGAAGATCTAGTTGCTTTTTCAACACATTCGGATGATGAGGGTATCATTCTATCGCTGTAATCTGTAATGTATGTTGTTGCTGCCTCTTGTTCGAAATTTTTTGGGAACGAGAAGAAGAACAATCCAATGGCATGAGCAAAAAGGTTATGGGGTGCAGAATTTTAACCAGGGTTCAGGATACGATTTGATCATTGCTTGCTGCTTTGAGTTGTCTACCAAATTTTTGAGCGATTAATAACAAACTGTGGTCTGTAGCCTTATTATGCCGCAGAAAAACAAGAATAAGTGGTACGATCCTATATAATTTTTACTTTCTCTTATATTAAAGGCTGCAATTGCGTCCAAGCCTACGGCACATGGCACATCTTTCAGAGTCGTGCACACCTCCGCCAACAACCGGTGGCCGTCCATCCAACTGGTCCACTTGAATTGGCAGACTCTCTTGGTTGCACCTTCGACATGCTTGCTTTTCTCCTTTCCAGCAGTAGGCACTGGTCCACCGATTGTGGCATCCATCACATTGGAAGGTTCCAAAGTAGCGACATACATGTTTCCCGCCTACTCTTCGGTATGGCTGACCGCAATCACAATCGGGCAGCTTGATTTGGCGCTCACGTTGGAGTGTGCCGCAAAAAAGCCCATAGTCAAAATCCAATTGACCACCGTAGTAATCCGGGAACTCGTTATTATTAACAGAATAATCATCACTATCGGAATCCCATTCACCTGATTCCTGTCGGGGCCATCGTCGTTGCGACGGCGTCAATAGTTTCCTTCGTTTCGCCTGTCCACAGCCGCTGCGGTCAATTTGGGTGGAGCTAGCTTTGACCTGTGCTACCAATTGGACCAATTCCTGCAACGCTGCCTCTAATGGTGGCGGGCTCAATTCCTGCAACGCTGCATCTGATGGCGTCCGGCTCTGATTTCCATCTGATTTGTCCTCCTCCTCTTGAAGGTCCGACCACAATAATTCTTGGATGATAGTGCATGACTTGGCCAGTTCTTTCAATTGCTGGTTGGGTACGTATCCAAATGGGCCGAGATGTTCCAACAACTCTGGCAGAGCCAAAACATCAGTAGTCCAAGTTTTGGTGGCAGGATCGTAAGTCCTTTGCAAAGGCGAAAGCTTTTTAAGTGAAGATACAATATCGGCATCGTAAAGGAACTGTATCTGGATTGAGCCAATAGTCGTTGAAAGACCCGATTCCAATGGCGAGCTTGAATTGGGAGGCAATGCATGTAGCTGCTCGCCCTCCTGCTGGTTTTGAAGACGGATAAACATTTGAATAGAGTCAGACGTCAGCCCGGATGTTTCGGTGAGATCCTTGGCTCGCCGCTGAAGTTCTTTGTCAACTTGGCGTCCCATGTGTTCGTACAGTGCAATCGCATCGGGCAAACATTCCAAAGGACAGGTCCAACACTTGATCGTGGGATTCCATGTTCGGCCCTTGATCTGAGTCTTAACAGCAGTAATAATGTTGATATCATAGGCAAATTCAAAAACGACCCCAACATCTTCTCGAATGTATAAGTTCACATTTCGCTTTCGGTGAAAGGCATTGCGATAGATTTCAGGAAAGCGTGATTCCTTCTTTTCATCTTTAGGAAGAGTCTGTTTGAGAAAAATGGGAGCGAGCTTCGTCTCGGGTTGGATTTCATCTTTGATTCCTTTGCACAAGATAATGTCAGCAATAAAATCATCGTGTAGATCAGCTGCTACCATTGTATGTGGTTGTTTGTAGTTTGGTGTAATGAAGGCGGACGTAGTTTGACAAAACGGAGAAGCAGAAACAGCCCTCTTTTGTCCCGACATTATAGACGATGAAGCAACAGCGGTAGTATCAGCTGAAGGAAATTGCTTCTCTGCAACAAGACCTGTATGAAGAAATGTACAAGCACTACCTTTGTAACAGGTGCCTTTTCCCCAGTAAAAGCATACACCTAGGTTTTTTTTGGAAGGATCTGTGGCTTTCGCTTGTATTCGTTCGGCATGTTTCCGCCCTCTGATATGTTGATCGTACTGGTAGCTGCTGGGACAACAAACGTTGCAGAGATCACAGTTCATTTTCAGCACGGTATTAGAAGATGAGTATTATTTTATGATGCAAGTACATGCGACTATGATGTTGCTCTCCAGGTACAGGTACACATGCCTGCTTGTGCTTGTCTGTTCATTTTTGTCATTGCTCATTGCTCAATAAATGCTCCTAAATAATACTCGAGTAATAGACTAGACTAATATGGGCGTTTTTTTTGGAGGGAACCAGTGAATGAGGGTCTAGGGTTAGTGTTGCCTACCAAAACACGAAACTTCATTGGGGACATGACTTTTGCAAGCTCTGGTCGGTTTTTAATCCATCCGTAAGGCTTTTTTACACCCGACCAAAGAAGGCTACTGTCTTCTCAAACAAATCGTCAGCTACCTGCTACAATGCTGGGGCATGACATGGAAAGTCTAGGGCTAGAACCAATACGCTAAACATTTATTTTGTCTTTCATTCCGAGAGCATTATTTGAAATGCTGTTTTTGTCACATGCCCTCTCTATTGCAATTGAAATGCGAAAACGATCTACAAATGATTGACAGCAACAGCACTTGTGCCGATCACCCAATCGACATTCGATAAGACTGAATCAGGAATAGACCAAAGTTGAAAGAATAAAAAGTGGTGCCTTCTTTATATTTCGCTCCTTGTTATTTTTTAACAAACCAAACTGGTAGCATTTGCTTTTGGTCTGACTGTTTACAATTGAGTATCTGTTTCCTTGTTGTACTCAAGGACACGATCAACCAAACCGTAAGCTGCAGCCTCTTGGGCACTCAAAAAGTTGTCACGATCCAAGTCCTTTGTAATTTGTTCTTGGGTCTGTCCTGTCATTGTGGAGTACATTTTGACCAAGTTGTCACGGATGCGCATGATCTGGGCTGCTTCTACTTTAATATCTTCGGCCTGTCCTTGGGCACCTCCCATGGGCTGATGAATCATGATGCGCGAGGAAGGCAGAGCCAGACGCTTTCCCTTGCTACCAGCCGCCAAAATAAAGGACCCCATACTGGCTGCTAGTCCCAAATTAATGGTAATAACTTCGGATTTAATGTGTTGCATGCAGTCGTAGATTGCCAAACCAGAAATGACGGAACCACCGGGTGAGTTAATGTACAAGTAAATGGGTTTGGAATTGTCTTCCGAATCCAAGTAGAGCATGACACCAATAATTTGATTTGCCAATTCGTCATCAATCTCGGCACCTAGGAAAATGATACGCTCTCGGTAAAGGCGATTGTAAATGTCAACCCTATAGATCAAGCAGTGGTTTATGTGTGCGCAGGTTGTCGTCGTTATGGCAATCATGTCAGGAGAGGGGGGGGGGGTGTAGAACCAAAGGTGCAGCGAAAGGAAATCCAAAAATTTAACAAAATGATAATATGAGTGTTTCATCAAGTAGTTGAAAAGTATGACAACCCACACTTCTCCAAATAAGGTCGACCGGCTAAAAGGAAAAACAAAAATAAGACGTACCAATCGGCTTGTTGAGATCCTGGAGTTCGGTATGCTACCTTGGGAACACCAATAGGCATCATTGTAATCTGGTTGGCCTTGTTGGATTGAGCTCTGTTGTAAACTTGAGATGCTACAACATTCTTGGGCAGAGGAGATACCACACCATGATTACGTGGGACGAAGGATGGAGCTGATAATATAATAGAAAGAGTACCAACACAGAGAAAGTGGACGATGACAAGGAGTAACATAATATGTGAGATGTGTGCTTAATGACAGAGCAACAAAAGATGTTATTCTCCATTAGCTTCTCGGTGAGACGGAGATATTTTTCTGATGTGCCACACAATACAGCCTGTCACCACCCACCACCCACCATCATTTCCAAATACACAACGAAATAATGATGGATATCACTCAAAATTCTATACTACTGTACAAGCAAAAGCACAAACTTACCATAAGATGTTACACCAGTCAAGGAAGTACCAAGGATGCAGCTTAATAAAAGAATGGAACGTATCATGGTAGGATATATCTACAGCTGTCAGGATATTAAACTTTGAGTGTGTTTTGTTCTCGAGGATGAAGTAACTAGACTAGTAGAGACAACTAATTTTTCGCTGCATGATGTGATGAATTCGCTGTTGCCAGGTGGCACTACTCTATCTGTGGCGATACGATGAGAGATTGATAAAAGCGTTATTCGGAATAATGGATACTCGAGTAGCTACTACGAGCTAGCTACTAGACTAGCTAGTAGTAGCTAGTAGACGTACTAGGTAGTATCAGGTACTAGACCCGTACTCTATTCCTTATTAATGATGTGAAAATCACAAAGAACCACAGACAGACCGTGGAAGGAGCAAAATAGATCCCGAACCTTGATGAATTCGTCATCCTCTATGGTACTACGTACAATATGAGTAGAATAGTCTAGTGTAGACTAGTCTAGTAGTAGTCTAGCTACTGCTAGCTAGTACTCCTACACTAGCTACTACGCTAGTACTACTACTCCGGGTACTACTTTACCAGGTAGCTAGACAGCTAGTACCGGTAGTCGCAGCTACTACTACTACTACTACTACTACTACTAGCTAGCTAGTAGTAGTACTGCCGAACAGTGGTGATAGAGACCAGTAACTACGAGCAGTCTACTACTAGCTACTAGGTAGTACTCCTAGATAGCGATGCCGATAATTTTACCATCTACTTCGACAAGGATCTGGAACCCAAGAAGTAGGCCAATCTGATGGCCGCCTTCCATCTCATCGATTATTTGGTTGTTCGAAGATAAGGGCGATGTCAACATGGATATCGTCAACCAAAAGTGTACCTGCAAAATCTGCGACCTTTACTGCTTTGTTTCTGTCTATCGTCTGTCCTTGTGCCTGCAACTGCGGTGGTAAGGATGGTGGTGTGATGTGTACGTGTGATAGAGAGGTCTTTTCCGTGTTGTCGTTGTAGGGATGTAAATACTGTCCTCTCCTTTTTCCTTCTTCTTGTTGTTATTGGATGAGGGTGAGGAGAAGGAAATTAACAATTAGGTAAGGGTCGGTGGTCGTCCCACACCATCAAAAATCCCCGACCCATATTCGTATGCAGTAGTAGTCCCCTTCTCGAGCACACCAGCAAGGCTCCGCAAACACATAGTTGTTCCAGTGAGAAGCTACAAAACTACTGTACGCATTAATATCTATCTCTAGCAAGCTATCTGGGTAGTCCCTCAAATTCGACCAACCATGCTACCATATCTTCATATCCATCTCTCTCCGCAATAGAGAGAGCTAATGCTGCATCTGGACAGCCATTTTCAAGGGCATACTTCAAACACTCCAAATTACCAGAAACTGCTGCCTCTAAAACTGTCATCTTATCCCATGGACAGCCTTGTTGATGGGCATACTTCAAACACTCTAAACATCCTTCTGCAGCAGCTTTCACACAAGTCTCCTTGTCCCATGGGCAACCATTCTCATGCAGATATTTTAGACATTCCCTATTTCCCCCGCTAGCTGCACATGCACAAGTTGATTCATTCCATGGACAGCCATTTTTATGAGCATACACCAAACAATCCAGACACCCATTGCAGGCTGCACGACAATAAGTATGTTCATCCCATGGGCATCCATGCTCATGGGCATACTTCAAGCAATCCAAAGACCCAGCGCTGGCTGCAAAGGAGCAACAATTAAAATAATCAATATCCAATGGAAAACCAATGTCATGAGCAAACTTCAAGCAATCAAGATGTCCACCTAATGCTGCATATATGCTGGTATATGAAGATGATGGACAGCCATTTTCATAAGCATATCTCAAGCACTCTAAATGTCCAAACTGAGCTGCTTCATCCAATACACTAGTCCACCAGGGACAACCATTTTCATGAGCATACTTCAAACATTTGAGGTGCCCCCCTTGAGTCGCAGCACTGCAAGTGGCTTCATTCCAAGGACACCCTTTAGAGTGGGCATACTTCAAACAATCAAAATGACCATTTCTGGCAGCCTCTTCACAAGTTTCTTTACTCCATGGACAGCCATTCTGGTGCGCATATTTCAAGCAATCCAACGTTCCATTCGTAGATGCAAGTGTGCATGTTTGTTCATCCCATGGACAACCATGCACATGTGCATAAACTAAGCAATGCAGTTGTCCTTCTTGAGCTGCAAGTTCACATGTTGATTTAGTCCAAACCCATCCACTTCCATGGGCATATTTTAAGCAATCCAAGTGTCCATTCTGTGCTGCATATTCACATGTCAGAGCAAACCAGGGGCAGCCATTTTCACGGAGATACTTCAAAGAATCCAAATGCCCATTTGACACTGCATACTCCATAGTCTGTTCATTCCATGGACATCCATGTTCATGGGCATACATCAAACAGTCCAAGTGGCCTTCTGCTGCTGCCCATTCACATGTCTCTTCATCCCAGGGGCAACCATGATCATGGGCATATATCAAACAGTCCAAATGTCCCTCCTTAGCTGCCATTTCACATGTTTCACCGTTCCAAGGACAGCCATTTTCATGGGCATATGCCAAACAATCTAAATTCCCTGATTCTGCTGCTCTGGCACAAGTGTCTTCATTCCAAGGGCACCCATTTTCGTGGGTGTACCTTAAACATTCCAAATTCCCCCCTTTAGCTGCTTCTTCACAAGTCAATTCCGCCCATGGGCAGCCGTTTTGGTGGGCATACATCAAACAATTTAGCATACCATCTCCACCGGCCCAAATACAAGTTTCTGCTTCCCATTCACAACCATTTTCATGCAAATAGACTAAACAAGCTAAGTTGCCCTTTAAAGCTGCATAAGCGCAGGTAAATTGATCCCACTCATGACCATTTTCATGAAGGTACTTCAATAGGGATAAATTCCCAGCTTTGGCAGCTGTACTGCACATGTCGAATTTTTGGATTGTTGTTGTTCCTGGTTCCACCGCTGCTGTGACAGTCCGCCAATAGAGTTCGAAGTTTGATACGCTGGTAACAGTGGCAGTATCAAACGTGTCAGCGTACGTTGAAGGCCGTATCGGTGGGGTACCACCGTTTGTTAACACTTCTGGAACTTCCTCGAGCTTTTCATAGTATTCTTTGTACATCTTGTAGAATGTGCGACTAACACTGGCAACGAAGAAGAACTGTCCTGGACCCACAAACGGAAGGATGTTGTTGATCCACAGATCAGGTTGTTCCATGATTGTCATGATTGTCGTAGTGAGAGATGTTGTTTCAATTTCATCTTGTGGCGTAGTATTCTCTTTGTCTGGCGAAATTTTGATGTCCATGCTGGAATGATGCTCCCCTTCTACTACCAGCGGTGTCGCTTTCTTCGTTTCCGTTTGTCTGTTTGTTGTTGTTCGAAGTTATAATTGCTACTCGTCCTTCGAAGCAGTTGCATGAACCGTACTACCCAGCAGTACTACTGGACTAGACTATTAGTAGTAGAGCTAGCGTTTACACGTTGGCATGCTTGAGTGGCCATTTAATTCTATTTAATTTTTTTCGGTTATTAGATCAAAACACACACAAAAATTATTATAAAACAAAACTACACAATAATAAATGCCGTTTGTAACTCTGGAAGATATTACGTCGTCTCGAGATGCTGCTAAATGGCGGTTTGATTTTATTATTGTAGGAGCTGGATCTGCTGGTTGTCCTTTGGCGTCTCGTCTTTCGGAAGATCGCAGTGTTACAGTGTTATTGATTGAAGCTGGACCGTGTCATCAAAAATCAACAACATTGGAAACGCGCATCAATGTTGCTGTTCCGGCAGGAGCCGGAAAACTTCAACACAATTCATCTGTGGACTGGCAATACTACGCCGAACCACAACATCCAATTTGTTGTCAAAAAATTAACACCTTTGCCGAAGGAGCCAAGCGTGGTTTGGCATCGCGTTCGTACTGGCCTAGAGGGAAGGGATTGGGCGGATCGTCTTTGATTAATTACATGGCATGGGTACGAGGACATGCCAATGATTACAATCTGTGGGAGAAGCATTTTGATTGTCCAGGATGGGGATGGAATACTACTAGTACGACTGATACGACGAAAGGAGGAGGAAAAGGAGGAATGGGGATAGAACAACTCTTTCAAGAACGAATCGAAGATGTTACCGAAGGTGATTCAAGTTTACTTTGTCCCAAATGTCGAAAAACAACCAAGAAAGGTCCGTACGGGATATCTCACAAAGCTCCGGCCAATTCCTTGGCGACGACCTTTGTGGAAGCTTGTCAATCCTTGGGATATTCCAAGGGTGACTATAACTGCTTTTGCCAGCACAGCAGCAAGAACCAGGATGCCACTACTAGCAATAGTGGCATTGCTGGATTACATCAGTTGTCTGTACGACAGGGAACTAGATGCCATGCTGCAAGAGCCTATTTGGATCCTTTGCTGCTCGGAAAGACAAAGCATAAGAGACCCAACTTGTTTGTACTAACGGGTGCCAACTGTCGTGAAGTTGTATTGGAACCGATTGAAAACGAAAATGGCTCTACGTACAAGGCCGCGGGTGTTCAATTGGTTCCGGATAACGACAAAATGAATGGTGACCCGATTGTTGTGTATTGCGACAAGGAAATTATTCTATCTGCGGGAGCTTTAGGATCACCACAAATTTTGCTACAGTCGGGAATTGGTGATAGTGAACGCACAGCTAAAAGCAGCAGTAGTAGTCGCACCGCACTTGTCGAATCACCTCAAGTGGGTCGCAATTTGCAGGATCATCTCGTTACGTTTTTGCGATTCCCACCTCGCCTGGGACAGGGCAACCAAGATATTGGAACTATAACCATTGACAAGGCGGAAGGTTGGAAATCGATTTTGGCTAATTTGCACCAGCTACTCTTGCATTCCAGGGGAATCCTGACCTCGGCATCCTACGATGCCAGTTTGTTTTGTTCTTCTGGAATCACAAATAACCAAATGCCAAGCTGGAGCAGAGATCGACCTGATCTACAGGTCAGCGCCATGTGTAGCACGGCAGACCTACACTTGTTACAAGGATGTATCGGTCTTGACTTTGATGAATTTGAGTTGGAGGAAGCCGAATTCAAACCGACAGCGGAAGGAATGTCATTTTGTTGTACGTTACTGCATCCAGAGAGTAGAGGGTACGTGGAGTTGCAAGGCAACAATGAACTTGCTATTCATGCCAATTACCTGACAGACAAGGATAACCTGGACCTCAAACGAATAATTGCGGCTATTCGATTGGCCATTCGAATTGCTCACTCCGAGCCCTTTCATGAGTTACTTGACAAGATGCCGCGTTGGCCCAAAGACCTTTGCCGAAAATATAATATTCCCTTTGACGACCCCAACCAAGTCGTTCAAGCAGACGACTATCCCGAAGCTTTTTTGGAAGAATACGTGCGACGCTACGCCACAACACTTTACCATCCAACATCTACCTGCCGCATGGGGCGTGGCCCATCGGAGGCGGTTGTGGATTCTCGTCTGCGGGTTTTTGGTGTAAAGAATCTAAGAGTGGTAGATGCGTCTATCCAGCCTTTGATCGTCTCCGCAAATACGCAAGCTAGCTGCGTAGTAATTGGAGAAAAGGCAGTGGACATTATACGAGAAGACTACAATATGATAAGTAACCCAGAAGAGCTCATGGTAGCTGTGGAGGACTATGAAAGATCCATTGCTTGGAAACGTCGTATTGGATGGACAGCCTTCACTGCAATGGTTGGCTTCGCGGTGTTCTCTTTCATGTCTTCAATTGCCAACCAGTGACAAGGTAATTTCAAATAGTGCGCTTTACCGAGTATATTTATAAACAACTACATAAAATAATTTTGCTAGATTAAAAGTAGAGCAAATTTTCGCGCCGAGATTCGCCTGTTTTCTTCATAAAGGACCATCCATGAAGGCCTGATGTCTTTCCCATGATTGTAGGCGAGCAAAGCAGAGTTCCAGTCCAGCCACCGATTCCAATGGTTGCTGCTGCAGTCAAAACTCTCTCAATGAAACCAACGTTACTGGGGGCCAGAAGAGCTTTGACCATATAGGTACCAGGTACCAGAGCGTATAGCCCGGCGAGGGTCATACCAAGAGCTCCCCTTCCAGTGAATCGAGAGATGAGACCCGCAGAGAAGGTAACGCACATGGCGGAAAGGAATGTAGAAAAACCTGCCATATTTAGAGTAAATGCTAATATACCATGCCATGCCATCCACGGCAATTCTCTGTGGCCAGGCCAGAACAAGATAGACCACGCAGTTGCTGTAAATGGCAATAGCAATGGAAACCATTTCATGCTTATGCCATGAGCTGACATTAGCATCCCAGAGTAATCTTTTGGCGTCAGGTTTTGTCCAAACATGAGACGAAACGCAAAGTCAAGTCCAAACCTAATGCTGTAGCTGATCAGCCCAGTAAACAAAATGCCCTCAAACATTCTGGCAGCACCTGTAACGATATTTTTGCTCATCACTTCAATGACGCCATACGAAACTTTGAAGCCTTGCAACAAATCCATGACGGATGCCACAGCAATTGCCCCAAAGCAGAACGTATCAGGCCATTTAAGCGCCAGAAGTCCAGCACTCATGCCGACAACAAAGCTGGAAACCACTTCTGTCAGGACTCTTTCCTCGTACGCTAGAGCCTGAGATGTTCCAATTTTATGAACGGCCAGCGCTAAGATACCCGAGACAATCATATCCGGAACCGATCCACCAAACCACATGCCACAGGCACCCGCAGCACTCACAACTCTGCACAGAATAAGCAACTCTTTCGAATAGAGCTCTTTTTCGTTGTCGTGTATGTACTTCATGGACTTTCCAGCCGCATCTGCTGCCAACCTGGTAAAAGTATCTCGAGTAGATTCGCTGACTTCCCAGAAGACATCGTCTTCATCCGTAACATTGATTGCAGCTTGAAATTTAGGATTGTTTAGAAAATAAAATAAGCCGTAAGTAGATGATGCCAAATTCAAAATTTCTTCAGCTAGTTCAATGGGAGAATGATTTTCTTGGTTGAGAATTGCAACAGTCTCGCGAGTTTCCTCTTGCTTTGCCTGTACCAATTCTTGCTTGCTGGGCATACGAAGCGCTTCAGGATTCACACGTTCGGCTGTTTTGGTATTCCCAGCAAACGACGCCAGTCGCACCGCCACCTGCTCAACCGCATTCATGCGAGCAATATCATATCCTGGTTTTAGTTTGACCATGTCGGTAGCAGGATTGGGATTTATGAAGGATGCTGGATAATAAATTAAACACCGTCGAGGAAACAGCATAAATTGTGTTCCCTCCCTTCCAGTCATGCCCTCAGTAACTCGTTCCATGACTGTTTCGAGAGCCCACGTGGGCGTCCCGCTGCTGTACAAATCAGTGATAATATCCGCAATGAGTTTTCGTTGTTCGACAGGACCCGCCACCGTGGGCACACCGAACCTTTTTTTATAGGCCCGTAGCAAGATCAAGAGACGAGCAAGCGCGGACAAATTGTCGCGGACTTCTTCGGGTGATTGTTTGGTATGCAAGGTAGCCCCCGTAATTAACCATCGGGCTTTTTTCCAAATGCCGCCAAGTCCGTTTTGTTGAGGCAAAAATTCTGTCCAGTTGTAATATTTGTAAACTCCGCTCACATCGTCCACAAGACCTACTGCTGTAGCATTTTCCATGGCGTCTGGCATGGCAGCAACCGCCTTGATATCTTGTGGCTCATCATGGTTTTGCCGCAAAGAAGGCGCAGCCGTTTCGATCGCATCACCTGTCACGTCTTCTACTGTGAGAATATCACTGTTGCGAGGTTCGGATAGAGTTTCTTTTATGACGTTTAATCCCTGATGCGGATGAGGCTGGATTGGAACTCCTGCTCCTCCGCGACCGGTACGCATCCATGGTGCAGGTGCAACAACTTTACCAAAGGGTGAGCCAAAGGATGCAGCAACAGATGCTGTGCTTAAAAGCTGTGGGCACAAAATAAGGTAGGCACACAACTTTATTGTTGGCTTCATTTTGGAATATAACTTAAAATAATTCTGTTTCAGAAAGGTTGAGTGGGTATGCTGTTAGCCTCACAATTTGCCTAGACTTCTATGGAAGATCTGCGCAGCATTTCTTCCATGAATAAAAAATGTAATCGATGGTTGGATTTTAATGATGTTCATATTATTATTATCCAATACGTAGACTATTGTACGTGTAGAGTAAAAAATCTATCTCATACACATCGTAATAAACCAAAAAAACCGTCTAATTATTTACGGGGATCATAACTTGTTAACTTTAATCTTAAAATAAGATTGCAGTAGCATAATAAGCCCAGGTGGACTAGGTCCAGTGGCAGTTTGTCTTCTATTAGCGATACACGACTACTACAGGAGTCCACTGCAGTATACAAGCTCTATCAGCCATAATTCTAATATCTAATACTTACTCTAAAGCTAACTATTACCACACAAGCATTTTACGTGTTATCAGCCACCATGACGCTCAAGCCGCCGGTCATATGGCTGGCAGAGCCAAGTTAATACTAGCCTTAGAAGCTGCCCTTATAATACTCCTGAGAGAGTTTCTGGAACGAGCAGCCACCGGCACCGGCACCGGAACATCAAAATGAATTCATGAAAGTCGATCGCCAACACGATTGATATCATACCCCTCAAACTCAAAAGTCTTTGACCATGGCGCTTTACAAGCTGTCAAAGCCGGCCGAATACCAAGTTAACTTCCTCACAAGAAGCAAGCAAATGCAAGAGGAAGGGTACTTCGAGCTGACGATGCGAAAGATCGCTGCAAAAGCTTTCATCACCAATTGCCAAACCAAATGAAAAAGCACATCTTGTGCCTTTCCATACCAATGAAGCCTCGCAATGACGAGACAATCGAAACGTTGCACCGAACGAAAGAAGAGTGAACGACGAAGCCTACAGTCTCAGTGTTGAGACACAATGGAGAGCCTTTGCCACATGGTTGAATCATCTTGGGTACCAGCACGTTTTTGACCGGCAAACCGACACAGCAGCGAGGACGCTTTTGCTACTGGATACTGAGTAAGATCTACTCAAGAAGGACGAGACGACGATGGCACCGACAGGCACCGTACGCAGTCTCGTGGCACAAGTCCCATTGGTAGAGCTCAAGCCCTGCAAACAAAAAAGGGGAAAGATCGGAAAAGGCAACCCCATACCGCGAGCAAAAAGACACACGGCAAATTGATTTGCAGAGGCATCCTGCATGACATGGACAATCCATGACTACCGGTAACTAGTAGTGTATCTCACCCAGGCCAGCAAGACTCCACCTAACCACCGAAATTGCCCGCTGGTCAAAATATGGCCTTCTTCTGACCGCCGAAATAATACTGAGCCTACATGCCCTCTACTTGATCCTGTATGTCTCATTTGGTCGGTGGAAGCCTCCTTCGGTCATTCGGTCGGTTGTAAAGTACGGCGTAGCCCTACCCTAACTAGGTGCAACACGCACATCAAAAAACATAACAGCTGATACCTCCTTTAGATGTATACGGCCCTGTTTGTATGTCGCCCCCATGTTTTCTGTTTGGGTCAACAAGGATCAAGACTTGATCCCCTACGTGATAAACGTGGAGTTTACGTTTGTTGTTTTCACGTGTGTTGTTTTGCACGATGAGGCGCTGCTTCCTATTGGCTATATAATTCCAGTTGGCTTGAAAGCTTACTGGGAGGAACGCATCACGTCCAAAGACCAGTTGCATAGGCAAAGGCTTGCAAGGTCGTATGTACAGTACTGTTAATAGCCTGACGTACAGAGCTGAGGATGCCAGTAACGATATCGTGGTAGGCTTCATCTTTAACCTTAGTGTGTAGTTGGTAAGTACGTACAAGGTTGTGAAGTGTCTGGTGACAACGTTCAATAATGGCATTTGCCTGAGGGTTACGCCAGTAATGAGTTTGCGGGGTAGCCCGTACTCTTCGCGTATCATTAATAAACATTCACCCATGAATTCTGTACCTCTGTCTGCGATGATTTCAGTAGGTAGCGGGTAACATGTAAGCCAGGTTGTTTCAAGAACATTGGCGATTACGTCGGCACGTTTAGTACTGACTTCTTCAATCTTGAACCAGCCGGTTGCGGGATCTATCATTGTCATACATTGTAGTATGGGTGCGTCAAGCGTTTTGACTTGGACGCCGCCTTTATAAGCGAATTTGTCTTGGCCCAATTTGTACGGTCCAATAAGATCAATACAGAGAGTGTGCCATGGAATGAGTTCACCGGATTTTACAGGAAGTTTTCCAAATTTGTCAGGAAAGTGCTTAGTACGTTGACAGATGTCGCACTTCTTTACGGAGTCGACAATGGTGTTACGCATGCCTTTCCAATAGTAGTGTTGTCCAATTGTCATTTCTGTTCTGGTTTGGCCAGGATGACAAAGGATCTTGTGGTACCATTTGACTGCTCGCTTTTGCAACAAGGGTAACGGTACAACGATCAAAACAACAAGCAAGTAGGTTTTGTTGCTGTGTAAGAATGTACGCAGCGAATAGTTTTCATTGTCTTTGAGTAGCCGTTGAACATTGGTGTCAGCATCTTGGTAGTGCTTGACGATTGCATATGATAATGGGTATTGCTCAAGTTTTTCTTCCGCAAGACTCAGTTGGAGGAATTGCGCGCAAAGATTCAGTTCTTCTGAAACCTTTGTAGTATCGAGGACTTGGGTATCAGCCAAGTTACCAAGTGCTGTGTCAGGTAAAACCATTGGAAGGCGTGACAAAGCATCAGCGACAACATTGTGGTGACCTTGAATGTACCTGAGTTCAGGACCGTATTCTTCGAGTACGAGTCTCCACCTTAGCACACGTTCAGTGTTGAAGTCAGTGCATGTAAGGTTCTTATGGTTGGTCCAGACTATAATCTTGTAACCGAGAAGCATGGTGAGGAATTCTTTTAGAGTTTCCACAATGCTTAGCAATTCACGTTCAGTAGTTGTATAACGTGTTTGCGCTGGATTGAGTTTAAGACTGTAGAACGCAATCGGCTTTTTGTCTTGTGAAATCACAGCGCCTAATGCAAATGCACTGGCATCGGTGTGAACGTCTGTGAACATGCGCACCCACGATTCGGGGTCCAACCAACTGCGAATTGAAGTTTGCAGACTCTGAAATACGCCAACGTTTCCTTCATTTATTTTGTTTCAAACCTTTGAAATAAGGCAAATCAGTGTCTACTTTGCATTAATTCAGTATCGTAATGAGTTGCATTTCGCTCGCGTTGTTACCGTTGTTGCTTTATTATTTTCAAATAAATACATACTCTGTAATTGCACCAATGCTGAGTACAAGTTTATTAACAAAGCGTACGAAATTACTAGTCAAAAGGAGTACGTAACTATTTCTATTTTTTGTCTGGATGCTACTGTATCAAACTTTAATTTCAGAAGATATTATTAGACAAGACTATGCAACAACAACAAACGATGTCTATGGAAATTATGGGTGAAATTCATCATTGCAGGACAACACTGGACATGCAACAATAATACACGGTGATAAACATGTCTGCGATACAATTTGTCTGCTTTAGCATCTATGAAATGGCTGAATGATAAAGAGTATACACTGTATCTACTTAATTTAAGTGATTGCTACGTATGGGTAAGTATGTAATTCATTTGCTTGACTCTGTTTTCTGTGATGAAATAACGCAGCATTCTTGTCAGTCTTTTGAAGGAGTGAAATTGTGAAATTCAGTTATATTCATTGCACTATTACTTACCGTTGTTGCAGGGTATGTAATGAAATCAGAATAATAAATTGAAGACTAAGTTAGAGATGCAGTGTGTTGGAAGGGATGTCTATAGTACGCTGTGAGTGTTGCCTTGAGTCTGGTTAGATTACTCTGTATTTTATCTAGAGTATGTTGCAAGTAGTTACTGCAATTTTGGTGCATTTGTGTGTCTTCATTAAGTGCATTGTTTATTATTGTCTCTGCTGTTTGAAACATTCAAAGTTCTGACTGCACTCCAATGCGTAGTAGACTCTGTAGCCTTTGTACGTGTTTGCCAGCGTGTTGCAGTCCAATGTAAAGTTGCATGCCAGCGCTCCTGCATCTAAACGTCTGTATTCAAACGGTGTAGATTTAAGTTCGTACGTTTCCCGGCTTCTTATGTACTATTGGTAAGCTGCCTCGCAAATCGTGGTAACTCAAGTTATTGCTTTTGTTAGCGTGTCAAGCCCAAGTAGTTGTCTCTTTTCGTGTGAAGTAAGATAGTTTCAATAGGAACCTCCTTGTGTAGATATTGTACTGTTGTCCACACCGAAACAGCACGTATGAATCGTTCTCTTTCGCATCGTGTTCCTGTCTGCAATCGGTCACAATTTCCTACAGTTTGGACTTTGTGCGAATTTGATTTATTTTAACTTTTTTACTTTGACAATGGCGCCCTCTGCAAGCAGCAATGCATCTCGTATGGCCGACAACGTCCTTCCTGTTCCTGATTGTTCCAATTGTCTTGATGTTGAAGTGTTCCAAGAACTCTTTGATGAAGAGAAGAAGAATTTGGAGTCCTGGAAGGCGGCGCACTCTCCGTACTTGCCGGTCAAAGTCTTTCCCTGAAACTCTTTGGTATGAAGCTGATACCCTTCGTCTTTGTGGTGAATATGGCAAATTGGAAAGCGATGTCGCCGTCGCTGGTGAAATGCTGAAGGAGGTCGAAACGGCTTTCAAAGGTAACTTGAAAACCGATGAGAAGAAGGTCTTGAAGCGGGAGTTTTTAGCTCTGAAATTCGGACACTACCATGCCACAAAGCGCTTCAAGTTCGGCGAGAGTCTTTATGATCAATATGGCAAGATGATGGAGAATGGCCATTGGACTTTGTTGAAGGAACTCAAGTTGTTGTCCTCTGACAATAAGAAATTGAAGCACGAGAACCAGAGTCTCTGTACCTCGCATCACCATTCTCTCATCTCAATCCAGAGTAAGGATGAGGATCTTCAGGTGCAAGCGTTGTTTCGCATGGCGACGCAGTTCTGCAAGAAGCAGAAGATTGGGGCTGCAATCTTTGTTAATTTTGGATTTGCTATTTCGAAGTCTCTTCTATCCTCCGAAGTGAAGTGCATCAAGAAGGCCAATGATTTCGGACCGAACTGTGCTACTGGTGGACGTCAGTTTTTCAAGAGTCTTTTCAAGGAGCTATCCAAGGGCGCCGCCGATTCGAAGTGCAAAGAATTGACTGACATCAAGGATCACGAATTGATGTACAATAATACAATCAATTGTAATGTAGCCAACGATCCTTTGACTCATCTTACAGGCCACGCTTTGGATACAAAGACGAATCGTACTCTGCTTTGGTATGGTAGTCCCAAGTTTGGATCCGTTGGTGTTGCCTCGTTGATCATCAAGGCGTTCAATGGCAAGCGCTCAGACAAAGCTTCCAAGAAAATTTGCCCCATTATTGGTATGTTTAATTCTGAGTGGTACATGGTAGCTTCATTGCATTGCTTTCTAAACGTGTGTCTTCTTTGTTTCAGGATCGATGTTGCTTCTTGGAATTAACAACTGTGCTGCGACGCAAACTCCTGCGATGCTCGAAACGCTTGCAAAGATCAATGCTTTTGTCCAGAATCCTCGTGCAAACAAAGCCAATACAGAGTCTTTCATGAAGCCCATTTATGGTGTCTTGTCCCTTTTGATGAATACGAATTTGAAATGCAACCGTGTGAAGCTTTTCAAAGACAAAAAAGGCGACGATGCTTTTGGGACTTTGACTCTGCGCTCAAATCCTATTTACGGATTGAATCAAAGGGGAAAAGCAAAGTTGCACATGTGCTCAATTGCTGACACCCTTACGGTTGCACAGGAAGCATGGATAGTTCTTACTTTGGCTCGTTGCTATTATCATCATTTCAATTCGCTTCTTGTTACTGGGCAGGTGTGTCCCGTTAGTCCGCAAGACTTGAGTCCAAAGCAAGGAACTTCCAACTCTTCTTACAGTCAGAAGGATGCTGATTACTTTCGTACGGTTTACAAGATGATTTGTGCTGATCGTAAAGCAGAGTTGACCGCGTTGCAGAACGGATCTATGACTATGGCAGAGCGTTTTTGTCACTGGGATTACCAAGGTGATTATGACCAAGTTGCTGCTGACGTTGCAAATGGGGTTTATGACGAGGAAACCACTGGAACCCCTGCGTCTTCTGTGCCAACAGCAGAGGCTGAAATTGATGACAACAGTTTGATTGGAGACCAGAGTGACATTGAATTTTAAATGTTGAATCAGAGTCTTGTCTCTTATATTGCATTCTAGTACTCGTCAACGTGGGAGCGTAAGTGCCTATGATTGAAGTTCAAGAGGAAAGAGTGCCAAAATTTTAATAGGATATTAAAGTAAGGCGTTTGTCCTATTAATACAGTCTGAACTTCCTAGTATTTATATAAATGGTAAGTTCCGAGTATCTTGCATTGCACTCCGATTCAACAACGTGTCATCCCAACCAAGTTCAGGCCACGAAGCTCGTGGTGGAATGATGCAGTATGTCGTTGCTGCATTTTTACTCCAAGGGAAAGGGTCAGTTCTTGACCAAATGAATGGTAATACGTACGCGGTGGAGACAACTGTGTCAAATGAGAGAATTTCAATATTGTCTGCGAGCCTGTCTTTCGTTAGGAAACGCAGAGTCTCATCACGCCTTGGTTGGTATTCTTTCATGGGATGAAAAGCACCGTAAACGTCTTTCTGTGCATTTGTTTCGGTCACTTTGGAGTTTCGAAAGACACCCCAAAGACAGACCTTGCAAGCAACGTTGTACGTCTCTGTTGTTCCCTGCGAAGACACCACCTCATACCTTATCATTGCCCAGTCATGCCATGGGTTACTTTTAAGTGCGGATCCATGAAAGTTGGGATGACATCGGAATATATCGTGTGCATCATCATTTGAATTCGGAGTCTTCAAATGATAAGTGAAGTCAATCCTGTCATATGATTCATTCAATTGTACCGTTGCATTCACCATCTGAATTACCCATTCTCCTGCTTCTGCATCTTGTCTGTATCCTGGGTGCTTGATGTCTCTTGAAAACAAAGTACCATCTGC
>Ga0210036_1000189_pt1 | contig 73794 bp, 54 predicted proteins | sample CryGeymeta201515_FD_185469 | JGI IMG/M metagenome (GOLD analysis project Ga0210036, IMG submission 185469) | Groundwater microbial communities from Crystal Geyser aquifers in Utah, USA - Crystal Geyser metaG 2015-15 (SPAdes) (version 2) | ecosystem: Environmental > Aquatic > Deep subsurface >... | reverse complement strand
CCGTCCAATATTTCTTGTTTATTCAATACTCATCAGAACATATACTTTTGGATATCAATTGACTTTGTCCAAGTCTCAAACAGTGTTTGTCGATATGACGTCTGAGCAATGTTATTTGTATCCGCACGCACAAGCGTCACAAAATCCAAAGTATGTATCATTCATTTGTTTTTGTCAAGATATGTCGTTAGCACGTCGGTCTCTTTTTGGGCTTTGTCGATAGAACTAACAAACTGTACACCACTAGGAGGTAACTTGTCAGCATCACGATTGTTGTCAACATGATTTGTGTGTGTGTCTTGTGCAGAGGCAGACATCGCAAATCCAAAAAACAAAACAACATGCAAGGCACGTCTAAAAACTCCACATTGTTGGAAATGCACAAAAGATGCGTCTTGCTCGGGTGTATGAGTAGATCTATGTTCATTGGAAGAAAAAACCATCTGTACAAAGATTAAACTAAAAAATACTCGCCTGACTACATTCGTGTCAGATTAAATTTTTTGAGTATAGTATATTTTTTATTATTTAATCTTAATTCTTGTTATCGTTTCTCATGCATCTCAGATTCAGTACACTTTTATTTTGGTGTTGAGTGGCAAATCTTTATATCGCTTTGCAACATCTGGTAGATCCGCTGTATAATATCAATCTTTTCGTACAACCAATGGAACTGATCCTAGATCTAATTCCTCTGTTGGTAATATAGGTATAACAATTTCTCATCCTTCAATCAAGACATCTTGACCTCATATTGTCTGATACGCTCTAAAAATAACTTGTGTCGGTTGAATAACATCATCTGCATACAACACCCAATTGTCAAAGTCAATTGAAATATTTTTGTCAAACTGAACAGAAATTGCATTTGCCACAACATTTTTATTTACAGAATAAGAAGCCAAGTTATTCATATGTTGATACATTGACTGTAGATAGTGATCGAGTAAGTAGTCAGACAATTGATTTTGCTGTCATTGGATCATCTCATCCATTTGAGTTGCAAAAATATGCCACGCACTATCCATATCATCAGTATAACTATAATACGAACAAAAATCAGCAAAAACTAATTTAAGCTGTTTCTCATCAAAATCTGAAGTCAATTGCAATGCAGAGTATGTGTCAAAAGTCTTATAGTTCTCAGCAAGATCTTCAACTAGATCAAACTTATAGGAACCTACCTGGTATAACTCCTTATTTCTTGCAATTCGATATGGTTCGTTAACATAAAAAACCAGTAAAGATACATACTGATACTTTTTTCGTTGTGGATTTTGAGATAAAGACGAAACAGCTGGACTTGCCTTCAAAAGACTATCAAATGTACGAAAAGAGTCTTTTTGATACATACTTTGGAAGGCATTTTTGGTATCTCATGTGATGTTGTTGTTTTTATTTTGGATACCTTGGTACATATTATCATATAGTTGCACCCAAAACTCTTGCTGTAAGTCACTAGTAAGTTTGTTATAGAAATCAATAAGATGAGCATCCATCGCATATTCTGAAACATCATTAAAGTCTAAGAGATTTTCTCAACGTAAAATATTTGATAGTTGAGTATTTACTTGAGAAGTAGCATTTGTTTTGGTTTTTTTTTGATAATATACGGTTATTTCAAGAGTTTTCTCTTTTCTATAATTCATAAGCTCAACACTAACAGCAACACCGTCTAATTTTATAGCTTTTATATCTCACTTTTCATTAATAGACAAAACACATTCTTCAACAAAGTCTTTATACAACTTATAGAAATTTCTCTCAAACTTTTGTTCTATAGCAGCAAATAAATCTTCTTGTGAATCATATTGTCCTACTTCAAAAAATCACATACTCGTAGGATAATAATCAGAACCTAAGCTATTTATATTAAACGCAATCGAATTGGATGGATGCACAAAACGTATCTCTGAAGACAAATCATCACGCATTTCTGTTATCACTCAATGGACATAATCTTTGGCAGTTTGCATTCTCATCACTTTACTCAATCACTGCTGTGTATCTTGTACAACTTTACATGATTGACTCAAAAACATCATAATTGGTATTGATGCGACAGCTACTAAACATTTAAATCAAGATCTTACACTCATTTTCTATCGTGAAATAAAAATACTCGCCTGACTGCATTCGTGTCAGACTTTATTTTTTAAAGATGTTATTAGACTATTGAGAGACTAACAAAAATGCTACTTCATTTTGATCCTTGTGACATTCTCATCTCATGCTCATGTTATTTTCAATTTGCATCACACATCAAACTTTTCAAATCGAGCTAGTATATCACGAATACTTATTTTTGTACTCTTATCTATATGTGTCACAACTGGAATAGAAGAAAAACCAAGAATCTCTGTTGGTTGTAGGTTTATAACCCTCTCTCCATCTTCTACCAAAACATCACGTCACTGTACGGTTTTGTACACTCTAAAATAAATATCTGTTTGCTGTATAAGATCATCTGCATACAAATATCATCATTCAAAGTCCAGGCGAATATTCTTTTGAAATCTAGTCATAATTGCGTTTCCAACAACATTAGTATGTACAGACCAATATGACATAGATCTCATTGAGTTATATAGATCATCTAATATACGATCTAAAGCCAATGCATACAATTCACTTTCTCTTGAACCTGACAAAATATCTTGCATCTGATCAACAAACAAAGGTCGAGCTTCTTGATAAAGTTCATTTTTTTGAGTTTGATTTAGATTATATAGAGACTCTACATCTAACGTATCTTCTCATGAGTTGGTATGTAAATATCTTAGAGCATATTCTCCAAAAAAGTTATTTAATCTAAATTTGGATATACTTTTATAACTTGCTAAGTTTGAAGATATAAAAGAAGCATATGTTGGGTGTGCCATTTTGAGAGACACAAGCTCCTCTGCTAGTTCTTTATGTTTGGTCATAACTTTATCTTGAGGCATATTTTCAAAACTTTGATCACTTAGATAGAGATATTTTGTCAAAATATGCATATGCTGCAAAGAACCCATAGCTTCGTGCTGAGATAGATGTGCCATGATAGTTGGATTGGAACGAAGCAAACTATCAAAAGCATGTTGATCTTGGGTATTATCATCATTGAGATCAACATCACTCTCTCTAGCAGATCACAACATGAGACTGTTTTCTTGCTCGATCATTCTTTTCATGTTATTATATATCACATTTCGAAATACCACTCTTATTTTTGGATCCATTAGATCCAAAAAGTCACTTAATTGAGTGTCTTCAAAGAGATTAGTTCATTGTATATACCTAGCAAATTCATTTCATGATTCATCAGCGATATGATCCACCATTATATGATATCAAACACCATACGACTGAGAGTCATCCTGAGGATCTGGATTGCGATAAGAACTAATCACACGAACATAATATCAATTAATAAGCATACTTTCATCATGATCATTTCAATCAAATTCTTCGATACATTGCTCTACAAACCAAGCGTAACTATTGTACGATTTATCTTTAAACTCTTTTTGTATATCCTCAATAAGTTTTTCTTTGTTTTCATACTCACTCATATAATACTGCTCACTAAAATTAGCATCAGTATTTAGAGTTGTATAATTTGCAGTTGCAGTTTCACCAGGACTAACAAATCTTATACTTTTACTAAACGCATCAGGCATTCACGTAACTCATGTAGCATTATTTTTGGCAATTTGAGCATTCATCACTTCTGCCAAACTATTTGATCATTGAGTTGCCTTTTCAGCTGCACATCACAACAATCACCGAGAAGCCAATCCAAAACTCACAACTCCAGCAGCTGTATTACATCACTTTCTTATACTCATATTCTAAAATTTATAATAAAAATAAACGTAACAAAAGGGATACTGACAACATTGGAGGTCAGTCTCAAATTTTTGGAAAACGACAAGTATTATTATTCGGATTTATAAAGAGTTTCTCAGTCTTTTCAGATTCAATACATTTTTATCTTTGTTCCTTTTGGAAAAGATGCAACCCATAACTTGATATAATTTATATCTATCTTTTTATTATTATCTACGTGAGTTACAAGTGGTGTTGACTCAAAAGAAAAGCGCTCAGTTGGTTCTATTGGAATAATTTCTTCTCAGTCTTTTAACAAAACATCACGTCAATTTATAGTTTTGTAAGCTCTAAAAATAACTTCAGTTTTTTGAATTACATCATCGACATACAAATATCAATTTTCATAATCTAAATGGAAGTAAGGATTAAAAGTAGTTTTTATGGCGTTAGCGACAGTATTTTCATACAGTCAGTTATAAATCATTCGTTTAGTTTTATCGTGAATATCTGCTAAAGAGATATCTAGAAGAATACCAAATAGGCAATTATCTTTATTTCATTCAGATATTTCTTTAATTTCTTTAAGGAATAATGGCCGGAAATAATTATAATCAAAAACTGGTGTACCGTAACCATTATCAACAAAGAATTCTTTTCTATCTTCCAAAGGTTTACTGTTGATAGAATTAGTTACAAAATTAATAAACAAAGATTCTAATCTATTTCTTTCGATCTCAGAAAATTCAGTTTCAAAACTAGATATCAGTCCTTCATTAAATTGTGTATAATTTGGATACTTTTCAGACAATTTCAAGAGTTGTTCTCATACTTGTTTATTAGCCGTGATAGAAGGTCCTCAAGCCAAAGAAACTATTGATTCTGAATTTCATAAAAAATATTTTGCAAAAATATACATACTTCTAAGATCTCACATACTTTCAGATTCAGACAAATGGTTAATAACTTTTAGATTTCTATGAAAAATACTATCTACTTCAATATAATCTTGAATATTTTGATTTACACTATCATTTTCTAATAAACTCATATTTCACAACATCACATTAGTTTCAGCATCAATAGTTCTTTTCATTAAATTATATGCGTAAGTCCAATAAGTCACTTTACTTTCACTATCAAGAACTGCGAGTAAGTCTTTAATATCTTTTAGTATAAAATTATATCATTCCAAATATCTGGCTGTCTCATTCTCATCTGGCTGTTTTACTTTACTTACAGCAATGTTAAATCTCATTCAATGTGGTATTGAATCATCCCACGGAGCAGGCTCAGCATATATAGTAGAAATACGTATATAGTATCACCCTACAAGAATAGTTTTATCTTCTGAACTTGTTTCGATATTTTTAATAAAATCTTCTACAAAAAATTGATATGTATTATATCAAAAAGCTTGATAATCTTCTTGTATTTTAGACAAAAGATTATCAGTAGTCTCATAAGAACTTTCATAGTAACGCTCATACTTTTCGCTTTCAATATTTATTGTTTCATAGTTAGCTGTATATTCCTGCCCTGGCTGTACAAATAAAATACTTCTGCTCAACTCATCTGATATTCATGATACTCAAATTACATTATCTTTGGCCGTTTGAGCCTTCATCACCTTTGCCAAACTATCTGATCATTGAGTTGCTTTTTCAACTGCACATCAAAATAATCATCAAGTAAGTCAAATACCAACAACTACAGCAGCAGTTTTACATCGTTCTTTTATATTTCTCATTCTCTAAACTTAATTAATAAAAAAAATCTGACCGCTTTCGCGTCAAGACACTATAATATACGTCATACTTCTCAATGTGATTTGAAAAAATATTACATATATAATATAAAAAATGACAAGCACAATGCAAGTCATTTCTCAGTATTGTATTTTTTGTAAACAGATTATGTTTATGCTCCAAAATCAACTTTTGGCACAGCTTTTTCAGCTTCTGCGATTTCGAAAAACTTTTTGATAGTAAATCAAAGTATTCCTCATATAAGATTTGCAGGAAAACTTTGTAATGTTATGTTGAAGTCTTTAACTGCAGCATTGTAGTATCTTCTTGCTCAAGCAATATTTTCTTCAAGATCAGATAGTTTTTGTTGCAAAGACAAGAAACTTGCGTTCGCTTTGAGATCAGGATAAGATTCAGCTACAGAAAACAATGTTTTGAGTGTTCACGTCAACATGTTGTCAGCTTCAATTTTTTCGTCTGGACCAGTAGCATTGTTGTAGATAGATCTAGCTTTTGTTACATTTTCTAGCAATTCTTGTTCGTGAGTTGCATATCCTTTGACAGTTTGAACAAGATTTTCTACTAAGTTAAATCTTGATTTTAGGTGTACATCTACATCAGAAAAAGCATTCTCTACTTGAGTTCTAAGTTTGATAAGTTTGTTGTAGAGCACTATCAAATATCACGCAACAATAGCAAGCACGACCAACAAAATACCACCTAATCAAATTGACGCACCTCACGTTGTAGCTTGAGTAGTAATCGCCTCAGAAGTTGTTTCCATAATCAAAAAAATTTAAATAGTAAAAAAGATGACTATACTTCAATAATTTCTATATTCTTGTCCTCTAGTTGTTTTTTTACTTTTTTGGTAATAAGGGATCATGTTGCACCAAATAACACAATAAGCACTCACAAAAGTCTAACAAAGTCAGACACATACACGTCAGATGTTATATCATCAACCAAATACGTATATCATACAAAAATACACACAATTCCTACTGCAAACAATGTTGCTTTTTGCATACGCATTGAAATCGGATATACTCCATACACAACCGTAAAAAAACCAACTAATACAAACAAAAATATATACATAACTGTATTATATTCTAGGATCTCTGAAGCGACAATAGCAGTACCATGTGCAAACAAAAAACCCAAGTATATCAAAAACGCACCTCAAACAATAGAAACTATTGATCTTTTCAAAATATCAAACATGCTATGTTGTTAGTATAAAACTCCAATCACTATACAAACTTGTACAGATATTGCAACAAAAAACAAAACTATCTATCTATATTTTGCAAAAAATATCTTAAAGATGTTTCATCTGACGCTGTTGAGTTTTGTGTTGTCGTAGTTGGTGTTGTCGCAGTTGTTGTAGATTGGCTCGATGTTGTTTGTGAAGAACTTTCTTTTATCATGTCATTAATAACTTCACGAACGGCTTGTTTTATATCATCTTTATCTAGTGTTTGCGTAAGAGATGTCTGATTTGTCGTATCTATAATTGTTCATGAAGTATTTTTACCAGAAAGTATAGTTACTCATGTATTTTGAAGAATTGGAGATGAAGGGTTTTTTGTTTCTACGATATTTGATTTTGTTGAACCAGTACCTACCGATCAAGAAACAACAGATCATGTCATTCAAGAAGATCCGGACAATCATTCAGAATCTATACTGTCATCAGTGTCAGACAAAATAATTTCATTGTTTTTTTCGTCTAATGTTATGGTTTCAACAATAATTGTAGATCACTCCTCTTCTGGATTTACTTTTTCTACAGTTGTACGAGAACTAAACAACTCAATATCTTGAATATAAGAAATAACCCTATCGGTAAAATCTTTATTAACGATACGAATTATCACAAAAATAATAAACAAGAGAGCCAAGAAAAAGAGAATTCTTTTTATCATAGACACAAGTAAAAAGATAAATATATAAATAATATACAATTTAAACAAACAATGTCAATATATTTTGCAAAATCATGTTATTATAATCCATTATCATGAATATGCCAACACTCTTACAAAAAAACCTTTACAAAATTTGACGAATACAAACAAATCAAATATACTATACAAAATAATCTGTTTTATATCAACACATGTATATGTGATTTCAGTTTAAAGCATCATCAACAGAAGAAGCTGTAACACCACCAGAAACAGCAGCACAAAACACAACCCCAGCAATTGGAACCGAGTCCAAACCTGCAATGTGATGATTTTCAGCAGCACCAAAAGTTGAAACAGAATCAAAACCAACTGATACAAAAAATTTATCAGACAACAAGGTACGTTATACCTGAGCGATCAAAAACAGCTCAGACACGAGTGAAGAGTCGAAACCTGTCTCACAATGAAGCATAAATATGAAATTAGGAGTAATTTTCTTATGTTGTATATTCTGATCTGTGTTTTTTTATGCAAGCTGGTATTTTGATCAATATCAAGAAAAATCAGTCCCGTATGAAAGTATGCAATATGTCACAATGTATGAAGAATACGAAAAGCAAATCAACGATATTATACCATTATATAATTTCGACTATTACAACAACTTACAAAAAGTATGACCAGAAGCAACAAGTACTATCCAACAAATTGTAGATGCAAAAGACATCAATTATGTTCACAAAAAAAGAATCCTTAACGAGTTATTTGCATCAATCATAAGCGAAACAGTCTCACTAGACAATCAAATCAATAACAAAAAAAGTGAAATTGGACAATATTGATTCTTTAGTAAAGATTTGCATGAATTATTAGAACTAGATGACAATAAAGTATCTCTACAAAGATCATTACTTTCACTAGAAACTATAAAGTTTTCTACTGCACTCAAAGTATTTTGACTATTAGATACATTTATTGGACAGTTTTCTCGTATTTATAATATACCTCAAGATGAATTACTAACGTATATGAAATTTTTTAACAAAAGATCTGAAATCGACATCACGAACTATCTCAAATCATGTTATATGAATCCATTCGAAGATGCGAAAAAGTGTGACGTTATTTGAGATTTTGATAATTACTTTACTTTTTATGAGCCTGATTCAAAAGTAGATACAACATTATTTAAATCATTGTTTTGATTTATAGATGACAAACTATCAGAATCAAACTTTCCAAGTCTTGCTATCACGTTTGATAGATTCAACCCAGACGCCCAAACACTCTCTTTTAAAATTACAGTAAACACACTACAAGAAGATGAACTAGCACTTATCAACAAAGGGATACTCAATCCACATATCTTTGTTTTGACAAATATTATTAACCAACTCAAAGAAAGTAAGTTTATCATTTGAGAACAAATAATCGTTGATAATATGAAAATAAACAAACAAGAAATAGAAGTATGATGAATACCAATTGTTGTGCACAATTCTGTCAGATCTTTTTCTATTCCTCTACAAAAGTCAGTGGAAAGAGAAATATTTGATTTCATCCCACCCAAAAGAGAAGAGATTAGAGAACTTGAACAAGAAATTGCTGACTTTACAGACAAAAAAGAACCTTCGTTCTTGGGAGAAAGCTTGGATGTAGATTTAGAGTTTTTTGGGACAGCAAACGAATCAAAATCTGGTAGTTGAAGTACAAACACAGGAGAAAACCTCCAAGAAGAAAAAGGAATATGAGTAACAACAAATATCACTCCAGAAGCAGCAACTGGATCAACAACTACAGCGACTTGATCTACAGTAGCAACATGAGCCACACCTCCTCCACAAAACCAAGAGCAACCAGTAGATGAAATTACAATATGAGAACAAGACTCAACACAATAATATTACACTCTCTTCTTTACCTTTTTTGTGTCTTTGCATGGAAACAAAAGCAATCACTACACCAGCACTCAAAAACCCCATCACCAAACAAGATATCCTCAAGAAACAAAATACAATTATTACATTCTTATTTGTTTGTGTTGTTGGTGCATGTATTTTTTTGTGCGTAAAATTAGTTATCAACTACTCGAGCATGAATGCAAAAAACGCTCAGCTAAGACTATTGACATATTATGACACAAGTAGTGTTGCGACAAACAAAACAACTGAAGCAAGAATGATAAACCGAAGAACACTAGATGATATTGTTGCAACCAACAAAGAAATCAAAGAAGAACAAAAAAGGTACGATGATTACTATGAAGTTTTGCATAGTCCATATGACAACTTTATGCAATATGTCTACCTCCCCCCCCTCAATATACGAAGAAATCCTTATACAAATCTTATAGATACAGAACTCATTTGAAGAAAATTTTTGGAAAGAAATCAATATACAGATCTATATTTGATCACAAGATGGAGTAACTTTTTTAAGGATGTGTGAGATAGAGCTCAGTTTAATGAAATTACAAATATTACGATAAATCCAATACAAGAACAAGTCAACTGACTCTATACCATACCGATTTCACTTTCATTTACCTCCCCTAGCAAACGTTCATTCTTGTTATTGGTAGAAAAGCTTTCAAGTACTTCAAACAAAGAAAATATTGCATTGATTAATGAGTTTACTCACTATCTTCGAGAAGAGATCAAAAATCAAAAAAACGAAGATATTGCTGCAATCACAGGTCCATGAGCAATGGAAACAGAAGAAGATATCGATAAAAAACTTGGATATTATATGTACAATCGATTATGAGAGACAAAAAACGTGCAAGAAGAAACCGATATATCAAAAGAAGAAGTCATTCTTCCATGAATGCCAGCAAATCCTCTTATAACTGAAGATATTATTGACGAAGCAATCAAAAAATCTGCATGATGCAAAGTTGCAAAAACAGAAAAGTGTTATTATTTATTTAGAGAAAAATTTAGATCTATACCATACTTGGCGTATAGTATAAGTGATGCTTGAGTCAACAAAGTAGAAGCATTTAGAATATTTTTGCAAAATATTCCACCAATCATCAAAATAACAGAGTTTAACTTTGACAAAGCGCGTTCTGCAAAACTCATAAGCGAATCAACTGAATTTAACTGAAAAATATGACTAACAATTCACGGAAAATGAATCCCACCAGAAGAAGTAGAACAAATCTCCGTAGAACTTTGAAAAACATGTTATAAAGACCAACATGCACTAACTGTAGAAGATGCTCTTAGCCAAATAGATGCAGATATCAAATCAATTTGAGAAATAGACACAGCAAATGCATCCAAATCAAAAGAACTCCAAGATTTGAGACAAATCATAGAAACTATTCATCTCTCATACGAATGACTCTCGTATTATGCAAAAGCAGTAAAACTTTTTGAAACATACAGAATGTTAAGTGACGCTAGTGTTTGTGATATATAACCTTCCTACTCACTCTTTTGCAACCTTAAACATATTGCTCACCACACAAAAAGACTAGACACAACTGACAACCATCATATCAATGTAAACAATGCACAAAGTAGAACAAAAACAAGTATCTGACTCCGTGTGGACGAAAGCTTGTTTTTTGTTGTGAGGATAAGAAATTTCGTACTTACGACAACACCAAGTACACTTGCCGTCAACCATAAAATTGCATACAAAGCAAATCAAACCAATCACACTGGTATTCAAATAATACTAATCATCAATGCAATACTCACAACAGGCAACCCCACCATCACTGCAAGTCACATCAGACCGGAGTCAGTAGGATTTTTTTTGATAATGAGAGCAAGGCTTTCTCGTACTTTTGGCAAAAAACGCAACAATAATCAACCAGCTATAAGCAAAAACAAAAATCAAATAATTTTAAAGAAGAAAAAAAATCAAAATCATAGAGAATGTCTTTCATTTTCGTTTTTTGAAGATTTGAGTTTTTGGGTATAAGAAACTTCTCATGAAACAATATCTTCTGTCATAACTTCTTGGTACGATACGTATGTGAGATCACCTACAATGTTGCTATCTTGAGCAAGCAAAAACTCTTTTTCTGCATGTACATCTACATCGTCTCCAAATGATCATTGCATATCAATACGTTCAGCACGAATATACGTTGTTCATACAACTTGTCATGCAATACGAACCTTTCACCCAAAAACAATAAGATTTCACGACACCACAGAACCTGTTTGCAAAACAATATCAGAACCGAAAACAATAAGATCTCAACCAATTATACTAGAAACAATAACATTTCCTGCTGCAATTCTCACATCATCTGCAACAGCTTCAGAAACCATAACAGTATTGGCAGCAGCAAACATATCTCATCACAAAGCATTATCAACCACAATACGAGATCATGCAACAAAAGCATCTCACTCAATCAAATCAAGAAAAATATCACCTCAAGCGAGATACACATCTTTATTTGATTCAAACCTCGCTATTCAGCGCTCCATATCAGCAGCAGATACAGATGATGTTGCAATAGTAAAGCATCACACACCTAGCACAAAAAGCAAACATACAAAAAAATAACTGACAATTGAAGATTTGAAAACAGTTGAGATCATGGAAATTATAGAAATATAGGTAAAATACTAGATTCAGTATACACAATTAGTTGCTTGATGTAAGAACAAACGTATCTCATATGTTTATTCCGTATTGTTCTACCACTCACCCATTAAGTTCTAGTACATACGATGCAGCGACAGTGTCTGGTCCATATGAAGGACAAATCTGCGCTGTACATGGCTGAGCATTTTGATGTATATAGACTGTTGTATAGTTCTGATCAAGCCACAACATATCCAAAGGAATCAATGTATTTTTCATCCAAAAACGATAGTTTGACGGCTCATCATACACAAAAAGCATTCACGACAAAACTCATAACTCCTCTCTTCACATAAGTCCTTGTTCTTTTTGTTCTGCAGTAATTGCATATTCTATACCAAAACACGTCTCTCTCAAACACAAATCTGATCAAGTAGCGTATCAATCTTCAACAACGCCAGTCACTGTCCGTGCTTGTTCTCTCATTTTTTCTCACAAAGGAGCAAAGACATAACGAACAGAAAGGAAAAAATATACTGCTGACATAATTCATATTGTAGTATAGACAATGGCGTGAATATAATTTTTGACGTGAGGAGTAGTTTTGTTAGTATGTTGGGTATCTTGTGTCATATGCTACATCTTGAATAAAAAAACATCTAAGAATGCATAAAAAAACATTATAGTTGTAATAACGTTTCTTTATCAGATTTTCCTTGTAACAACGTATCACTTCATCCACCACGCAATGCGTGTTGTTGTGCGTACTCTTTTGCAGAGACGTTTCCTTTTTGCATAATTAATGCAAAGTTTCAGGAATTGGCATACACCAATACGTTTTTTTGTTCAAAAAATTGTTTTGTTGCATTGACGATATCTTTAAAATCAACTGATTGTAAATGTTCATAAGTATCCACAACAACAATCATATCAAATACATCGTGATGTGGAGAAGAGATTGATTGTAACGTTGTATGCAACAGTTGTGTTTGCAAAGAAACAACTGATTGTTGAAGATCTGTATGTTCTTTGAGAGTTTTTTCTAACTTATCAAGAAGTTGTGATTCTGATTTGACACCAATATTATCCATGATTGTATGGAGCAACGATGATTGTTCAAATATTTTTTCTACAACACGAGGTCATGTCATAGCAGTGATTCTTTTGATTCAAGATGCGACTGCCTCTTGTTTGACAATACAAAAAGCACCAATATGTCATGTAGAAGCTACATGTAATCCTCAACAAAGCTCTACACTTACTTGTTTTTGGACGTCATTATCAACAATAGACACAACTCTCACCGTGTCAGCATATTTTTCTTCAAAAAACGCTTTTGCTCAGGATGCTACAGCTTCTGTGTATGACATTTCTTGCGTTGTTACAACAAAATCTTGTGCCAAAATATCTTGCATTGTCGCTTGGATAGTGTCGATTTCTTGTGGTGTTAGCATTCTATCAGCAGCAAAATCGAATCTTAATTGATCTTCTCCAACCCATGATCATGCTTGTTTTGTTTGAGGAAAAATTACACTCAATTGTGCATGAAGCAAATGCGTCGCTGTATGGGCTCTCATGCAGGCTTGTCTTCTTTTTTTATCTACCACTCAATGCATTTTCTTTGACAAATACTAAAAAAGTTATTGCTTTTTGTATACATATCAGGATAACATATGCAACGCTTATTTTTGGTATATAACCCCTGACAAACATTATGGACATCCTTTCGTATTTGCAATGACACTGACTAAGTAGAAGACACATCGTTGATTATCTAAAAAACGATCAAATAACAGTCAATAACGATCTTATTTCTGACAAACGTCACGAATTAGATCACAATGATATGGTAGCTATCAAACGTGTGTGAGAATCCCCACTCGTTTTTATTGTAGAAATTACAAAAAAGAAAAAAAAACACGGTTTTATTTTGGTAAACAAACCAAAAGGATACGTCGTTTCCAAACAAGACCCGGTTCACAAAACAATTTATGAATTACTTCCACCCGAATACATAGATAGCTGGTATTATATTTGAAGACTTGATAGAAACAGTCATGGATTGGTTTTGATGACAAACACATCAGAAACAGTACACGAGTTTGAGCATCCATCCAAAAACATCAAAAAAGAATATACAGTCATTATTGACAAAGTATTTGACAATTCTCACTACGATTTGGCATATACTGGTATATTTGTAGATGATTTTGGCAAAAGAATTTATTCCAAAAAAAAATGAGTTGATCTCTTACGCTTATCTCAAATCAAATATTTTAGCAAAAGAGGAAAACATACACTTCTGATAACACTTACAGAATGAAAAAAAAGACATATTAGAAGATTTTTGAGAGCTTTAGGATACAAAGTCAAAGATCTTATGAGAACAAGTATCGACACATTCTCTCTTGCAGACATCAAAAAATGAAATTGGAAAAAAATTATGTCTGACTAAAATAACATATATACTATTTTTTGAGTTGCTTTCGATTGTGTCTAGACAAATACACATCCATGTCTTGTTGCGTACGAACTCAGGACACAAAGGCATTACGAACCATATATCAACGATGCCAAAAATTTGGATACGTTGTGTACACATATACTTTGAGCAGATAGAAAAGGGACATATCGTTTTTTTTGTTGTTTTGAGATTCTTGAAATTCTCATACTATAGCATCAGGTATTCTAGACTGAGTCTCTGTTATAATAACATCATACAGCGTAGAAGACGTAAGACTATCATCATCAAACCATACAATTTGACATAACCAAAAACGATTGTCAAACGTCAATCAAGATGTTCACATAGTGCTTTGTTTGTGTGAACGCAAATCAGTATAATCAGCATAAAAATTATTGAGTGTGTATTTTTTGATGCGAGGGAGACGTCACATACACAATAGCAAGTGAGAAACAAAATCTTTGAGCGTTGCTGCAATATCATTGGTAACAATCTCAAAGTCTATATCACTATGTCCTACAACCCCTAAACCCTCTGCAACACTTCAAACAAGACGTACATCTAGTCAGGCTTGCTTTTTTCGTTCTAATTGTTCGAATTGATGTACCTTTGCATCAAAATAACGGCACGCATCTTCGTACCTCATATTTGCATAATCCATATTATACAAGTTTTGCTACATTATGAAGTTCTCGCAAGACTTTGACATTGTGAAAAAGATTTGCAACTGTCATAGGTCCTACTCATCCTGGCAATGGAGTATATGCTCATACAAGTGGAGCGATTTGGTCAAGTGCAACATCACCAACTGCTTTTCCATCTTTTTTACCCCATCCTACATCAATTATAATTTGGCTTTTATCAGTACGAACATACGATGAAGTAATCAAATGAACTACTCCAGTACAAGAAATAATAATATCTGACTGTTGACATGTTTTTTTGACAACATCAGGATTTGAATAAGCATTGTATGAATATACCGTTGCTTCACGTCACATCAACGCATACGCCAATGGCTTACCAATAAGATTACTTTGCCCCAAAATAGTAACAGTTTTGCCTCTTACAGCTCATAGATCGTATCGATCAAGCAATCCCATCACCGCAGCTGGAGTCGCAGGCAAAAAATCAAACAATCAAATACTTGCTTTTCCAAACGCAATTCATCATAACCCATCAATATCTTTGTGTGGAGCAACGCGAGACAAAAAAGAAGGCAACGCCGACATAAACAAGTCTGGTACTGGAAGCTGGATCAAAATTCACACACACAAATCGTCTGCGTTGAGCATATCTATACAATCGTACACTGCTTGTACATCATGCAATGGCGAATCAAGTTGCCCAAACACCTTGGTAGCAAGTCATACTTTGGATGCAAATGCACCTTTCATTGACACATATGTCGCAGATGCTGGATTGTCTCACAAAAAAAGTATTCAGACATACGATCACGTCAGTCATTGTTTTTGTACAAATTGACGAGTTATCTCTTCTAAATGCTTTGCAGGTTCACGACCAGACAAAAGAATAGGTTTTGCAATAGGAGACGGAGAAAAAGATTGAGAAATCATAAAGAATTTAGAAAATAAAAGTACTTTTTGTATAAAGTATATATTTTGCTAGTGCGTATTACAAGCGAGTGATGATTTTATTGGACAACTCACAGCATTCACACAAAGGTATTATCATTTTTGTATCATCACACGACATCAAACCACCCAGAAATAGATCAATCAAGGTACAAAGCATGTTCACAACCCAAAACGTCTCTCATATACAATGCCAATGCATACATATTTATTTCTTTGTCACTATAGACAAAAAATACTGTTCATTGGGGCGTAATTCATACTGCATTTCTGATATTTGTATTTGAAGAACTTGGATTAAGAGATGGATGTATTGTCCCATGAGAAAGCAAAAGTGGTCACGACTGAGTTGCCAATAATACGTCTTTCATATCAACAAAAAAAGAGAAATTTGTACTATCCATAATACTTGCTTTTTTGTCTTTTTGAACAAAGAACACTCCATTTGGCTGTAAATAAAAATTTCATGTACCTTCGGTAAGATTGAGGGGTTGTTCTACACGACCATTTGCAACAAATAATCATACTGGAGACATATTAGTATCAAAAATTCCTGCATTCATAGCAAACAACAATTTTTCTGATCTAGACTGAACAAAATTATGCAAACTCTGTAAACTTCACAATGCTTGTGCTTGTGCATCTTTTCGATATTGTTGTATCGCAACCGATGTAGGATCTACAGCCCATACACGAAAATGTCTATCGCTAAAAACAGCAAATCACGTATATCACGTCAACATAAGCATAGATTGTCTTTGTTCTAATATGTTTCAGAAAAAAGGTAGCTTTTCATATTGAGGTTGAACAATAACTTCTTGTGGAACGATTTGTGAATTATCTTGAGGGATTTCATATTGATCTATTGATCCAAAAAAAATATCAAAGCTTGTTTTGAATCCAAAAAAATATATACAAAACAATGCAAAGGTAATAAAAACACCTACGACAATACCACACGCATACACTCACACATCAATATATCTCAACAGAGACGATGAGTGACGAACATTGTTTTTGTTTTTCGTTACATCAGACATCCACTTAGCTTTTTGGATAAAAACATACTATAACATACCAAAACTTTTTTATAATTTCTTGTATAATACTACAAATGAAAAAAACTACAACCAAAAATAGAACAAAAAAAATAATCATCTGACTGTTTGTGTTATGTATAGCGTGATACTTTATGTTACAACAATTTTTGTGAGGGGCTTTTGTTTATGACCGTACAATATATGTCCAACAAGGAGATACATTAGCAAGATTTATACAACCAATGAGCTCACGACAGGCAAACAAACTCAAATTGTATGCCAAACAAAACGATATAGATCTCACCTCTCTTGCAGTAGGAAAATACACATTTAGCGGTTCTTTGACTCCAAAAGAATTTTTTGCAATCATTCAAGCCTGACCCCAATCAGAATATATCAAATACACTGTTTTGGAATGATGGTCTAGTTATGATATCGATGCAGATTTAGCAAAAAAAGGATACACACAAGCCTGAGAATTTTTGGAGTATATTGATGCATACTTACCTCAAGCTACAGAAATCTACGATTTCTTACAAAAAGAAGATTGATCTTATGTACAACACCTTGAGGGATTTTTGTATCCAAATACATACTTTTTGGATGTAGACAAAGATGTTTCAGCCCAACTCGTCACACATCACCTCCAAACATATAAAACCACTGTAGACTCACAAATACAACGTGAATATAAAGAATTTCTCTCAAAACTACAAAGAGCGTGATATTCATTTGAACTTTCACCGTATCAGATTCTTATTCTTGCTTCTATTATAGAAAAAGAAGAGAGAAATGATGCAAACAAACCTGATATTGCATGAGTATTTTTGAATAGAATACAAAATGATATGAGAATTGATGCAGATATTACGCTGTGTTATGGTTTGGAAACTGGATACGAAGCTTGTACACCCCAAAGCATTTTAGAAAATCTTTACGATACAAATAATATTTATAACACAAGACAACGCAAGTGACTGACTCCTCGCCCGATAGCAAATCCTGATAAAACATCAATTGATGCTGTTTTGAACTTTGAAGCACATTCGTATTTTTATTATTTGCATGATGCAAACGGTAACATTCATATGTGAAAAGACTTACAAGAACATAATTTTAATAAGAGTAAATACATTCAGTAATCTCAGAATGCAATTTTTTGTGTTTTGAGTCCAGACCAGTAATCTAAAAAGGAATACAAATATTTCTTTACTTCACTTTACTTGGACCTGGCATGACAGAGAACATCTCAGATAACACTTCAACTAATAATGTCGAACAACACGTATCTGCATGAGGAGCTATTGATACAAGCAATTCTCCTGCACCAAAACTCAACTTATTTCAAAGACTATGACAAAATATATGAGCACTTGTTGTAGGATGAATTCTTGCATACGTGTTTTTACTAATTTGAGAGTCATGAGTATTTACAGCTGATCTTATGAATCAATACGGAGAAGTTGTTACCTCGTATTCAGGTTCTGAAATGGTAGCTGACATCACTACGTGATGAATGATACATATCAAAACAACAAAACAATACGACAATGTTTCTTCGTTTGTTCTCACCATTGCATACGATAGTGACAGTATAACAGTTGATTCTGAAGAAGTAGACTGACTATGAGACACGGTTGTGAGTACTGATGACAATATGATTGTTATGTACGTTACTCCGCCAGACTCAACGGTTGCTGTTGATACAACGTTGGTATCATTGCCATATAGTGGTAAAGATGCACGATGGGTACAAAAATATACAGTATTTATCTGAGAAGTGGATATTGGTGCAGATGAATTAGAATGAGTTATTATGTTTACAAATACGCCACCAACTCCTGTAGAATATCTTAATGGTTGATTTAGAGAATTTTAGTTTTTGCTTAGGTTTTTTCGATGAAGCAACTGTCCAAATACATACAACTTTTGTGCATTACATGCGTAGTACTTTTACTACCATTCTTTGCCCTTGCTGCAAAACCAGATAGTTTTGAAATAACTATCGACCCTGCTTCAAGATTTAAAATAAATGAAAGTGTTAATGTAAACATTAGAGCTGTTGACAAAGACGGAGACACAGTATTGGATTATGAAAATATGGTTATTATAGAATTTGAATGAAATTTTATTGATCCTGATTCATATGAAATTCCTAGTGATGGAATTTATACATTTACTAGTGACGACCAGTGAGAAAAAACATTTTCTCAAGCACTTAAGCTCAAAGAAGGATGAACATACACACTTATGGTTTTTGATACATCTGACGAAACTGTCTTTGGAAAACAAGTTATCATCGTTGATGATACAGATATCGAAGAAGCACAAACAGAATGAATTGCGACAATCATATCGCCACTAAGTGGTGAAACTGTCACAACTTCGTCAGTTAATCTTTTGTGAAAGACAGAGTTTGTGAGAAGTCCAGTGCAAGTGTTTTTGAATGGAGTTCAAAGTGATATAGAAACAGAAACTGATGAAAACGGTAACTTTAATGTTTTTTTGGATGAGATCAGCAGTGGAAACAACGAACTTTTTGTTAGAATCGTCAATATTGATAATGAATTGTTGGCTGAGTCAGAACAAATAGCTTTTGGTTATGCTCCTCCATGATCTGATGGTGTTTTCAAATCACTTACTATCTCTCCATCAAATACATTTGAAGCATGAGTAAAAGTAAAATATACAGTAGAAGTATGAGAATGAGTAAATGATGTTGAACTAAAAATAGGAAGTTTGGGTATATTCCCACTCGATAAAGAGACACCTACAATTTTTAGTAAAGAGGTAACGATTGATAGAATTTGAGATCAACAAATCTCTGCAACAGTGATTTTACAATGATGAGAAAGAAAATCTTACCCAAATGTATGAACCGTCACCGTCAAACAAAAAGAACAAGATGTTCGTATTCAAAACGTCAAAGTTGTAAGAGATTCACTCGACACAACACAAATACAACTACAACGACAAGCAATTTGAACTCCGTACAGTTATCAAATAAGATATGGAGAGAACAAAGATAATTTGGATCAAACGCTCACCACAAGAGAAACAAATACAATAATCAATGACTTACAAGCTGGTCAGAATTATTTTTTTCAAGTATTTGGTACAAATGAAGGATGAGCAACTGTAGGATTTGCTTCTGAAATTGTATGATCAGAGTTTTTTGGATCAGCAACTGACAACGGAACTTGTTCTGTATGAGGTATTTCTGTCAGTACTATCAGAATGTGAAATACAAGTTATTTGTCTCGATGAGCAGTGCCATGAGCAACCAACTACACAGTGTATAGGTGAGACAGTAGCGCCAACGATTTACAAAAAGTTTGAGATACAACAGACACAAAATATCCATATCCTTTCGATCCGACAAAAGAAACAAATCAATTCGCATTTTATAAAGTAGAAGCTACATGTAGCGACGGTCAAACATTGCAAATTGACGGTGTCAAACAAGTACAAGTATGACCAGAAGACCACATGCTGATTGTTCTTTTGGTAAGTGGACTTGTGTTTGGAGTGTATAGATTACGACGCATAGTTGACTAAAATAATCCACATTTGCTTGCAAATGTTCGGTATTGGACTATCATTGCCACAATGATAGTTTTTTTATTTTGCAAATGTATCATGTACGTATTTTGCTGAGAGGATCAATTTTTGCTCAACAAAGAACTACAAAGACGAAAATCTGGATTTGAAAAAAAATTTTGACCTGACCATATTGTCGAGTACTGACCAGATAATCGAGACAAAGACACTCTCGTACAAGCCATGTTTGGACAAGATCTTTTTAGTCAAAAAAAATGCATTATCTTGTACGGTATTCCTCAAGACACCAAAACACACAACAAATTATCTACAGCTCATATTCAACGATTTGAAGATACTATCATACCAAAACGAGAACAAAGAAACACAGAAAATATTTTGATAAGTGTCTCATACAAACCAGATAAAAGAAAAAAACTCTACAAACGATGTAAAAAACATTGTGATGTCAAAGAATTTGATCAACTCAAAGAAAAAGAACTCGTTCCATATGTGCAAGAACGGTGCTGAGGCAATGACGTCTGTTCTCCAAAACTTGCACAGTTTATTATAGCATTAGTAGGAAACAATACATGACGTCTGTGGAACGAAACACAAAAATTGGTACAATACATGAGCGTAACACAACAAAAGCTCTCTGAAGAAATGATAACGACCATAGTTTTTTCTACACAAATGACAGATACATTTGGTATACTAGATGCAGTTTTACAAGACAAAAAAAAAGCAATTGCTCTCGTGCAAAAAGCATATCACAATGGAGAAAATCGAAACATGATGATGTGAGCACTCCTGCGATGAACCAAAAATATGCTTCTTTTTTTGGCCGCTCGCAGAGCGGGTAAAAAAAGCACAACTGAAATTGCAAGTTATACAAAAACCCATCCATTCACTATCAGAAAATATCTTGCTGATGCAGAACTATTCGCACAAAAACAACAAAGTATCAAAACACTCTTCGAATGATTCTTGGATATTGACTACTCTATCAAAACATGACGTCTTCCAGATATTCATTTTTGGTTAGAAACAAAGAAAATGTTGTGGAGGTTGTTTTAGAGTTTATATCTTTTTTCAATAATTATGATACAATGGTTTAAAGACATTAAAAAAGACAATATACAACTTGTATGATGAAAAGGTGCTTCATTAGGAGAGTTGATGGCAAAGTGATTTCCTTGAGCTAATGGATTTGTACTAACTACTGACGCATATGGTCAAGAGAGTACTATACGAAAAGACAAAGTTATAGAAGCGTTTGATATACTTGATGCTACTTTTGTCGCTGTGAGAAGTAGTGCTACCAAAGAAGACTGAGTAGATGATAGTTTTGCATGACAGTTTGATACATTTCTCTTTGTAAACAAAGAAAACCTTATAAAACGCATCGAAGAATGTCATAAATCAATCAATAATGAAAGGATCAAATCATATTGCGAAAGTAAAGGAATACAAAAAAGCGATATAAAAATAGCTGTCGTTATTCAAAAAATGATACATAGTGATGTTGCATGAGTAGCATTTACTATTAATCCTGTAACGTGAGAAAATGAAATTATGATTGAAGCATGACGATGACTTGGTGAGGCTATAGTTAGCGGAATGATTACCCCAGATAATTATATTGTAAATAAAGAATCTCTTCTCATTGATACATTATCTATCAATCAACAAATAACAAAGCTTGTTATTGACGAAACAATTTGATGAATTAAAGAAAGTGAAGTACAAATGACAGAACAAAATCTCCAAAAACTTTCTGACAAAAAAATCATTGAATTGACTAAAATAGCGGAAAAAATTGAAAACGAATATGGGAAACCCATGGATATTGAACGAGCAGTTGCAAATGATACATTGTATATTTTGCAAGCAAGACCAGTTACCACTATATCTAAAAAAAAGAACAGAACAGAACTGGAATTTATATTTAGTCAATATCACCCACCTCTCTTTTTAGAATTATGGCTCAACGATAGATTTATTGATATTTATAAAGAATTAGCAAGTGCTGATATCTCTGTATTATATTATATTGAGAATAATCAGTTGGATGGATATATGAGCACCAATACTCAAGAAGCATTTTACGATGTATTAAAAAATAAACTTAGTAAAGAATTTTTTCATACTCAATACAAAAGATATAAAACATCTCTTAAGACATTAAAAAATCTAGAACAACATATTAATCAGAAGGAAAATCTTTCTTCGCAAGACTTAAGTGATGCATTAGGCATAATTTACAATGCTACAACAAACAGCTATCCTCTCAGTAATATCTTTTATGTAATAAGTAATGCACTCGCAGAAATTGCTACAAAAAAACTAATTGATCATAAGATTGAGACAGCTCTGATTGATTTTCTTCAGCCTTGATTTCCAACGTACTTAGAGAATTTTCACGAAAAACTCTATGAATTAAAAACATACTACTTTTGAAATAAAGATTGTACAGAAGAACAAGTAAAACTACTTTATGATAAAGGAGGAGAATTTAAAAAAGATCTTCATGAATTTGCAGAAACATACAAATATATGACTTCAATAAATCTATGAGTGCGTGATCCATTATCATTTATACCAGATCTTATACATGCGAATGAAAAAAAAACTCCAGCAAAGGCTCCAAATTGTGTGAAAAAAGAAGTAGACTTCTTGAACTATATTTTGTTCTTCAAAGATGAAATCTCTACATTTACAATTCCTTATGTGAAGTTTGCTTTTGATAAGTTATGGAAGAGTTCCTCTGAAAAACTAGGTCTTTCTATGGAAGATTTTGAACAATTACATATTCCAGATATACAGAAATATTTACTAACAAAAAAAAGTCCATCTACCGAAGAAATAAAGACAAAGAGACAGGCTACAAATTATTATTATGAGCCATGAAAAGGGATTGAAATAACAGTGGGATATCAAGGCAGAAAAAGATATGAAGAACTGAAAAAGTCTTATGTAAAAAGAATCAGCATTGAAATAGTTTCAGAAATTAAAGGAAAAACTGGATCTGTTTGATACGCACATTGAATCGTAAAAATAATAAAATCAGCAGATGAAATAGCAGCTTTTTCTGAAGGTCAAATTCTCGTTACAGCATATACAGCGCCTGATTTTGTTCCAGCTATGAAAAAGGCTATTGCAATTGTGACAGATACTTGAGGAATCACTTGCCATGCAGCTATTATTGCTCGTGAACTTGGGAAACCATGCGTTATATGAACAAAAATAGCAACACAAGTACTAAAAGATGGAGACCTGGTTGAAGTAGATGCAGACAATTGAGTTGTGAATATTTTAGAAAGGAAAGACAAAATATAAAAGTAAGAAGATTTCATTTAATTATATATTACACAGTCTACCAAAGACACAATACTCTACCAAAACATGACGTCTTCCAGATATTCATATTTTGTTAGAAACAAAGAAAATATTATGGAGGTTGTTTTAGAGTACTTACTATTGACTTAATAAAATAAACATATACTATAATTTAAAATTTAATTAGAAAATGTAATAACTTTTTTATAAAAAAATCATAAACTATGAGAAAAAACACACCAACTACAGAAGAAAAAATTACAAAAATATGAAAAGCAGCAGAAATCATGGGAAAAGCATGATATACTGATCTTAAAAAAATGCTTTCTGTGTTTATAGATCCCAAAAAACTAAAAACAATGAAAACTAAAGAACTAGTAGAACAATCAGAGAAATGGGAAGAACTACTTGAGAAAGCAAGAGAACTAAAAAAAAACATTAAAACTAGTATAATAGATTTATATGAGGCAGATAGTACTAGTGATAATGCTTTAAAAGATATCAAAGCAGGAATATATACCTCACTAAAAAGTGAATCAACTATGTACTTAAAAAGTAGAAAATGAAAAAATCAAGATGAAATAATAGAGATTTTCGCTGAGCTCAAGCCAATAAATCAAAAAATAGCCTGACTAGAATATGTAACAAAAGATACTCAAGATTTGTATGCAACCTCAGATAAAATAATAAACATTCTTCACATTCTTGAGAAAAAATCTGCTCCTCAATGAGATAAAAAGCTTATGGAAAGCACAGTATACCAAGCACTCTTGTGACTAGAGCTTCTATTGGAAGATGAGACAACACAAGAATTTACAGAAAAGGCAATGGACCTTTATATAAAAAATGCATGAAAAACTTTTGAAATATTTTGTGCAAAAAATCTAAATGATCAAATAATAGAAGAAATTAAAGCAAGAAAAAACAAGTAAATTATTAAAATTACTCTCTTAATTTATAACTGTATAAACTATATCTGTATGCTATCATATGATGAGATAATAGAACGTACTGTTAGTTTCGTAAAAACATCGTTATCAAATGCAGAAGGATGACACGACCGATGGCACATCTATCGTGTCTGGAAATCTGCAAAGCATATCGCTTCACAAGAAAAAGTTAACATACTTGTTGTAGAATTATGAGCATTACTCCATGATATTGCTGATTCAAAATTTCACGGATGAGATGAAGACATAGGTCCAAAAACAGCAAAAATTTTTTTGCAATGACTCGAAGTTGATCAAGAAATAATAACTCATGTAGAAAACATTGTAAGATATATTTCGTTCAAATGATGAAACAATACGCAATCATTTCGTTCACCAGAACTTGACGTAGTACAAGATGCTGATAGATTAGATGCAATATGAGCAATATGAATAGCCAGAACATTCAATTATGGATGACACATGTGAAGGACCCTGTATGATCCTACCATACAGCCAAACCTCACTATGACAAAGGAAGAATATAAAAACAGTACAGCACCAACACTCAATCATTTCTACGAAAAACTCCTCTTGTTAAAAGATTTGATGCATACCACAACATGAAAAGAAATTGCACAGCAAAGACATGCATTTATGGAACTATACTTGGAACAATTCTACAATGAACGAGAATGAAAAAAATAAATATTAATATTAGAAATTGATATTAAAAATTGACATCAAAAATATTGACATCAACAAGAGATACTTTATTACTATTTTTAGTATTGTAAAAATAATACTAATTTTTATAGAACAAAATAAATTATGGTATTCAATATTGATCAACATACTACATACTTACAACGAGTAGAAGATCAAACAAATCAACACCACATACAAGTACAAAAAAACAAAGAGCAATGAGAAAAGTATCTCATGAATAATTTCATCAACTTAGCAAAAGGGAATACTCCAATATTATTATGAAATAATCTTTTCTTTGCAAAAGAACTGGCAACTGAGGCATTACTAAATCTTAGAGAATACTGTGATACAAACTATGTTGCTAGGCTACTTTCTGAATTAAGAAATACAGATATAAATAACGATAGCATCAATGGTATAAATACTGCTGAAATATCATTTGAAATTAGTCAATTTCTTCAAAGATTAGAGTTTGGTAAAATATATACATTTGGACAATATACAATTGAACGAAATAGTGCTTCTCCTGAAATTGAAAACCCAAAATATAAAGGTTTTGGAATCACAGACTCAAAGACAAATAAATATCGAAATTTACAAATAAGTGAGTGATTTCCAACTGCATGATCAGATCTACAAGCATCAGATTCTCAGATAGGGTCTATTATACCAGACAATAACATCAATAATGGTGTTTTATGATTTAGTGTCAGTATTTTACAAGAAAGAGTTGATATCGATGAAGAATTAAAAATTAACTATAGTTCCATAAAGATTTGAGGTAATATAGATCAAATCATTGATATAGATTCCTTTAGAAAAATGCATGATGTATATCCAAAGAATCATACTTGGATCATGTTCAATGATGTACAGATAAAGTGAGCTTATGATTTAACAGACAGTTATATTGATATAGAGCAGGACACAACATTTTGACATCCTTTAAACAATCTCAGATTATCAAAAGAAGGCGATATAATTACAAACATAGAGTTTAACTTTTTTGATATTAACAGAATAAACTTTATCAATGCAATGAAGATTATAGGTTGTAGTGAAAAAGGTATAAAAGAGGTTGATGAAATACTTAGCAATGAAAATACAGAAACATTTAGAATAACTGTTACAAAAGAAAGCTCGGGAAGGTTTATGATCGAGATAAATATGGAAGATGAAAAATCTATTATGTTGATAATTAACTAACAAACAAAAAGCCCTCACTTTTGTAAACCGCTCCCTAAAAAGGGAAATAGAAATAAAAAACACATTCTACTTTTTCTTTTGGAAAATATACTCAAGAAACAGTATTTATATATTCATTGTCAAATAACTATGTCAAAAAGAGAACATACTGCAAATCTAATAGTAGAAATACAAAAAATAAAAAATATTACTAAAAAGTAGTTGATACTACCGTTTCTTTTTACTAAACAACTATACATGAAAACAAATACATGAAATAACAACACTGAATTAATAATTCTAGGAACTGTACTTGGGGAAACAGGCCACACGAGTATGGCGGAATTATTTTCACTCATGGTAAACCAAAACAAAATCGAAAAACTGTCAGATGAGGAACTAAAGCAAAAAGAGACAGACGTGATAAAATTGATCGATACTGCTAAGCAAAAAAAATCTGATGCTACCGAACAATTAAGATTATTATTTGAAGCACAATATACAGAATGAATGAGCTTGAGCAATATGAAAGCAGCGATATATACTTCTTTAGACAATAAATCACCAGAAAAAGAATGACTAAAGTATTTAAGTTCTACCTTTAAAGGAATAGACAACAGTGCAACAAAAATAAATGATATTTTGTATGTAAGTGCAAATGGCTCTGTACCTCAAAGAGAAAAAATGAATTCATTGGCAAAAAAAGCATTAACATGACTAGCTAACCTTCTAAAAAACGATAAAACAAAGCAATTTACCGAGAATGCAATAAGTACCTATTTGCAGATTGTATGAGCTAGTTTAGAAATACTCATTGTAAAAAATCTAAATGATCAAATAATAGAAGAAATTAAAGCAAGAAAAAACAAGTAAGGTATCGAAAATACTTATTTTTATAGAACAACACAAATTATGGACATAGCATTTAATCCACATACAACACCCATACAAAAACAAAAAGATCAAACAAATCAATACCATATACAACTACAAGAAAGCAAAAAGCGATGAGAAAATCATGTTGCAAATACTTTTCGTATGACACAAACATTAAAAGAAACTCCAGTCCTACTATGAAATAATATTGTATTATTTTGAGGTAAATTAGTTAATTATGGATTTGCTGCTAGAGAATATAGTGACACGACAAAAACTGAAGAAGAATATGTTGGCAGCCTACTTTTAGAATTAAAAAACAATCAAGGGAGTTATAATAAAGCTGAAGATCAAGAAACTATTGAACTGTGATTTGAGACTAATAAATTTATTCAAAACTTAGAAGACGACAATGTATACTCATTTTGAAAATATACAATTCAAAAAACTTCAAAAGGAACACAGTGAATGATTATTGAAGTTGTAGATACAAATGCAAATAAACATCGGATGATAGAATTAGACACTACACAAGGTCAGAGTATTGATAATAATGCTGACAAACTTAATGTAAAAACTGTAATAGAAACAATATCACTTGATACAAGTTTACACGTAGATTACGCGTTATTAAAACCATGAGATAATAGTACAAAAATTATAAACATAGACTCTCTCAAAAATATACACGATATAGGCCCAAAAAACTCTTTTAGAGCAAATTTTACCAATATAGAGCTTTTTGAAGATTGAAAGAATGGAGAGATTTTCCTTTCGGAAGACAGTAAATTTTTGTGCAGTTACCATCAATCTAGAGCAACAAATAGAGATGGATTGATTACAAAAATGGAGCACGACTTTATCTGAATAAATATACAAAATTTTGCTCATGCAATGAAAGTTTTAGGATGTCATGAAAAAGATATCGAAAATATTGCCAACATTCTTAGCAAAAAAAATAGCAATAATTTTAATATTCACGTCACAAAAAATGCTGCATGAAATTTTGTAATATATACAATGAAAAATAATGTACCCGATCTAGAAAAAGTCTACGTAACTAGACATAGCAATATATTAAAAACAAAAGAAGAATATATTGCTGCACTGCTTTTTGAAATGAAAACCAACAAAAGAAATGACAGTGGGTACTTTGCTGATGGGAAATACTTTTCTAATATTGCTGAACTCTGATTTGAGGTGAGTCAATTTATTCAAAGTCTAGAATATGACAATGTATATTCATATTGACAGTATACAATTCAAAAATTTTGAAGACGAAAAGATTGAGTAGAAACAAAATCTTTTTATATTGAAATTGTAGATACTAGCTCAAATAAAAACCGAAGTATAAGCCTACAAGAAGGCGTTCTACTTACAAGTACACGATCAGAGATAGATTGATCTGATGTTGAATCAGACTCTATTGTACTAGACGACAATATTGACAATGGTGTTTTCTGATTTAGTTTGCAAACAGTATGAGAAACTATAGCTCTCGATACAAATTTAGAAATAGATTATTCGTCATTAAAGATTTGAGACGATATTACAGATATTATAGATATAAATTCTCTCAAAGTCACACACGATATTAATGAACAAAACGTTTTTTGAGCAAAATTTAAAAACGTAAATGTTCGATGAGATTATAACCCAGTATGACTTCATCAAGCAAGTGTAGACATATCAGAAAATAAAATATTTAATTCGGGAAATAAATGCACCTTATCAAATATTAATGGTATTATTACGGGTGTAGAATTTAGTTTTGTTGATATTAATCAACATAATTTTGCCAATGCAATGAAAATTCTTTGATGCAAAGAAGAAGACATAAAAAATGTGAACAGTATATTGAAGAAACGAAATTTAGAATTATATTATATAGTTGCCTCAAAAGATGATTCATGAAAGTTTACTATTACAATATATGACGACAATCGAGAAGAAAAAGTTTATACAACTAAATAACCACTATCAAAAAAGCCCTCACTTGAACTACGTGAGGGCTTTTTTCTATTTAATTTTTTTACTACTTTAAGTATATAGTTATTTTAGAAACAAGCTATATTAAGCAAACTTCTTTGACAATATTGCTATATTTTCTACCGCTCCAGCCACATCATCATTCACTGCAGTACCTGATATAAGGGTATTCTTCACATTTCATAAGATATTTGTATTTTTTGTATCTCATCATATGTTTGCATTTACTACATTTCATGTTATGTTTGTATTTACTACATCAAATTTGATATTGTTATTAATTACATCACCATTGATTTTCTCGTTATAAGAATTTCTTGCTCATTCTATATTTACACTTCATTGTATACCATATGTTTTTACGGCTAAAAGTCATAATACATCTCTCAAATCTAGTCTAACGCTAGAAGATTTGACTTCTTTTTTAGACAATAAGAGAATTTCTTTAAGATTATCAGTAATATTAGTGATTTTTCAATCAAATTTTTCTCACTCTCACAATATAATCTGAAGATTTTCTATTGTTTGTTCTATCTTCGAAAAATCGAATTCTTTTGAATTATGAGAATAGTTCTTTAAATCAGCTCAATTAAGAGTTAAGGTAGTAGTATTTGTTCTTTTATGTGGCATTTTGATAATTGATAAGTTATATAAAAACAACAAACATCAGTATAGTATTTTGAGGCATATTATCAATGAAATAGTTAGAAAAAAGACTGAGTATATACAAATTACAATATTTGTTATTAAGAAAAAAGCCCTCACTCCGTGAGGGCTTTTTTCTTATCAAACATATGTAATTTTCTATTGAACTTTCGCAAACGAAAAGTTCTTGATAGTTATCAAATCATCATCAGAAACAATTCATTGTCATCAGATAATAATTGATTTTTCTTGATCAAATCAGACATACACACGTTTTGTTGAACCATCAACACGTCATGTGATACGAAAGGTATTTTGTCATGGTTGCAAAATGATTCAGTTAGAAAATGCAACAAATGTATCTGCAAAACTCGTTGGTGTATGTGTCGTTCCATCAGACAACACTAAACTAATATTTTGGATATCATTGGCTTGTGCATACAATGTTGGTTCTCCAAACATCAAGACAAGCTTTTGTAGCAACACTGGCTCTTTTGTTGTATTTGTAATATACAAAGATTGCAAATCTGACTGCTGTCATGCTCTGATAGTACGCATTGTATATCATCATTGATACGATCATGTTTGTGTGTTTTGTGTAGTTTGTGCTGAGCCATGCATAGTTCAACTTCCATATGATGTCGCAATAGAAAATTCACGAACAACGACCATAGCGTCAGACGATTGTTTTTTTCGTACTGCACGTTGTTTATCAAATTTGTGTGTCATGTAATAAAACACAAAGTCATGTTGTGTTGTATACTTTCCACGACTCATCAAACTCTTTTTGACTGTGTAGATACGGTCTTGTGCTGTATCTAGTGCTTTGTTTCTCATACCTGCATCGTACTTTTTTTGAAACGATGTAAACATACGTTCAGCCGAACGATCAACTGCTGTACGAATACGTTCAAAAGAACCGCAATTTGCATACGTATTTTGTTGTTGATTATGAGTACACATCTCATCCAAAACATTGTTAACATGAGGCGTGCTTGCACTAGCACCCAAACTAATCGCAACACCAATCACAAACGTACTCAAAAAAATAGGATAGAAAAACCTATGTGTCACCATATGTTGAATACTCTCTTTCACCTTTTTGTGGTGATGTTTTAAACGTCCATGTATATGGATCAAACGATCAGATAAACGAGAATGCGCTATGCTAGCATGACGATGTAAACGATCTTTTTGAAGACAAATATGACGATGTAAACGTGTACGGATATGAGATATCATAAAACTACACAACAAAATAAAATAATCTATAACAGTGAGATTATAAATCATTTTTTATTATTGTCAAATTTTGACAATCAAAAAACATAATAACTTCAAACCAACAAGATATAGTTTTTATTATTGTCAACAAAATAATACAACAAGGTCGATCGTTTTTGGTCTATATAACAGACAATCGGTACAATAAAATCAAGTACTTTGTATATATTTAGATATTATCAGACCCATGGCGAGTTTTTCTTTCAAAAAAATAATACTGACACTGTGTGGGTTGAGCATCGTTTATGCCAACTTTATGACACATCCAGTATTTTCTGTTGATGAAAAGTTTCAACCAAACTATTTGATTAACCAGCAACGAGATAGAATACTCGATATTTTTGTTGAAATCGAAGCACAATCCAAAGTCTGAGAAGATATCGAAGAAAATACATTTTTGGAGTTAGAACAGTTATTTGATGATGTTTTTCCCTACCTACCACAACAAAAATCTTATAAAATAGTCTATCAACAATGTATATTATTGACAGAATCATTGGGAGATTCGTTTGAATATTCAAAATTTACAAACTTTTTGGATAACTGCCAATCTGATCTCAACAAAATAATCAAAGAAATAAACAGCAAACACACCGTCAAAGTGAACGTATCCGCAAACCCAGCAACATGACCTGCACCATTGACTGTGACACTTGATGCAAGATCAAGCGTTGACCCATCTTGAGAGACAATCCCCTCAAACAACTTTTTTTGGTATTATAAAGATACAGATTGAGTAGATAGGATTATTTGACAATGAGCCGTCGTAAACTACACATTTGAAAAAGAAGGGAATTATTTTGTTCACGTCACAGTCAGAAGCGTCAACAACCAAGAAGAATGAATCTTAGATGGTGATGAGACATTTAATGTCAATGTTTCTCCGCAAGCTGCAATTTTGACTGTATATATGAATGGGCAAAAAATGGACGACACCAGACACATCAAACTATGAAGCAAAGAAGCAAAGTTATGAGTAAGTTTTGACGGAAGTGCAACTTCTCCACAAGGATGAAGACAAATCATGGAACATCGACGACAAATCAAGAACTCTAACTGATTTACATACAAAACTAAAAAAAACAATGGCTGACCCGGAACGATTTCAGTTCCTCTTCCAGATAATGGTGAATACACCGTTACTCTCAGTACTGTTGACAATCAGAACAATGAAATGGTCAAAAACTTTTTGTTAAAAGTCTCAGACCCAATTGCAGCGATTAGACAAACACCAGAAGAATGAGATACAACCTGAGAGTTTAGATTTGATGCAAGCAAGTCCTACTCTATCCAATCTCGTATCAGATTATATACACGAGAAATATACGACTGAGCATGAGAAAAAATATATACAGTCCAAAGCGAAGAACTGAGAAGAAAATTTGATAAACCATGACCGTACAACATAAAACTCATCGTTGCAGATGAAACATGAGAAGTAGATGAAGAAACAATCACAATCAACATAAAGTCCGCTCCTCCACTTGCTCAATTTTCTTACAAACCTATCGCAGAACGAGAACAACCATCTCAATTTATTTTTGATGCAAGCAGAACCACTGATATTGATGTTTCAAACGGATACGATGCACTAACATATAAACGAACATTCTCCGACAATGAATTTGTTACCATAGACAAAGAATACGAAAATAACAAACTTATAGTTGCATCATTTAACAAAGTAGGAACATATCAAGTTACATTGACTGCAACAGATAGTTTTGGACAATCAAATAGCAAAACAATTGATCTAAAAGTAGATTCTTCACTTAGACCTGTGGTACTCGCTTCTCCCAAAGCAACGATTCGATGAGAACCAGTGAGTTTCGCAGTAAGATCAAATGACAAAGACATTGTTAATATTCAACGAGATTTTTGAGACAATCAAACAAGACAAACACAAACAAGCACAATAGAACATACATACAGAAAAGTTTGAGTCTACAAAGTCAAAGTCATCGCATCTGCCAAAAATGGTGAAACAAATACCGTTACTATCCCTGTGTTTATTGGAGAAAAAGACCAGCCAATCGCTGCATACAAAATCACAGACAACCTTCAAAATATCCAAAAAGAGGTCGAAACATGTGAAGTAGAAGAAGAATGAGAAATGGTCACATACCCAGCATACAAACTGGATAGATATTTGGATTTTAGAATGGATATGACCGAATCTGTCAATGTCAAAGGAACAAACCAAAACCTCAAGTTCTTTTTTCAACCACAAGAAGACGAAATCTATGCAAAACAAAACTTTATCTACAACTTTAAGGATGTAGGATGCCAGTACATGGACATCACTGTAGAGGATACAGAAGCATGAAAGACGGATAGAAAAAGAGTTCGGTTCAAAGTTTTTAATGCATTACCTACACTCGAAAATATTTTGTTAACATTTCCACAATATGGAAATGAAGTATGAATTTGATTTCAACCCGATCAAGCAAAAGACGTACTTTCAAATGCATTTGATCCACTCGTGGTCAAAGTAGAAGCAAAATGAAGTTATGATCCTGATTGATTTGTTAGTTATTACACACGATACTATTATGACAAAAACAACCCAGACAGAATATTGGAGTCTAGAGTTTCTCCCTCTAATGTCTGATACAATTTTTTTTCGTTGCCTACGACTATTCCCTGAGAATTTGTTTTTGGTGTAAGAATGACCGATAACGATGGATGAGAAATTGCAAGTGAAGAAATCATATGATATTCGGCTGCTATTCCATTTTTTCCCGACACCAAAAACCTCGATATTCCAATCGTCAATCTCATACCAGACAGAATCAACATCAAAGCATGAGAAGAAGTTACGTTTACCGTCAAATCAAAAATACTCTCTCAGAGAAAAGATTTTGAAGCCAAAAGAACAATAAGATATGACTTTGATGGAGATTGAGAAATCGACCTGACATCAAAAGACGATGTCGTTAAATATACGTATAGAGAACCCAGCGTCGATTGAGTGACACCAAGAGTAGAAGTGATTTATAGAGGATATAAAGGAACTGCATTCGCAGAAAAAATCACCATTAAAAACTGACTCAAATCAATATTGATGTATACGCTTGTAGGGAAAACACTTCTCGTTAGAGATATGAGTATCGGAGAAATCACCGAAAAAGACATGTGTTTTGATCGTCGTAGATGCAAATGAGATGACACCTATTCTGTTAACGAGTGAAATACTTTTGTTTTTACGTATCCTGATTTCGGGACATATATTGCAGAATACACCATCAAAGATGATTATGGAAATATCGCAACTGATAGACAAATCATCAAAATAGAAGAAAAAGAATCTGACCAGTTGATAGAAGTCTCGTCATTGCCAGCTATGGAGACAATTGATGGACAAAAAGTCATTCGTGTCTGAGAAAATATGGCAAACTCTGTACTTTTGTATGTCAATTATCAAGCACTTGATGATTGAGACTGTTTTGTTGATACAGATATTGGTTTTGATACTGATGCGAATTGAGTATCTGATGATGATAGAGACGTCGAATGTAATACACCAAGTTGATTGATAAAATATGACCCTAGTTTTTCGAGTACTGTAGGAAGAATCTATTATGATACGCCAATCTGATATACCTGAACAGCAAAGACTGCAACAGAAACTTTTTCGGTGGAGTTTTTGGATTATGAAAGTGTTTTGACAGAAGAACAACAAGATTTATATAACAGACTCACTGAAGTTGTCAAAGTAATAGACCCAACTATTAGTTGAAATAGAGTACTCGTCAACGAAATACTCGCATTGAGAAACAACATACAAAGTACCGTTGATATAGCAAATGGTATTGTCACTATCAGCGATATACTAGAAAGAGAAGAAACAATGGTTCCAGAAAGACACATAGAAGAACTCAAAAAAATCCTCAGTGATATGTCCAATGGTAGTGTTATTGCTGCAATTGGAGGAACAGAATACGATCAAGCAAAACAAGAAATTCTCTCTATTCTGCCACCGAACGTCAAAGTTGATATTGAAAGTATTTTCTCCCAGATTGAAAACAAAGAAAGCGGCCCCGAAAGCAAAGAATCCATCAAAAGCCTTTTGGATAGTATTGTCAAAAAAATATTAGATAGTGCTGTTGTTAATATTGAAGACCAATGAGACAACAACGTTTTGCAAGAAGATGTCGATCTGGTTGTGATGCCAAGTATATGTAGAATAGTTAACTTCTATGAAATTGAATCTGCAAGATGTGCACAAACGAACATCAATATTGACCCCGTACAAATAGCTGAACAAACATCATCTGGTATGTGATCTGTTCTCAAACGAGTCTTAATTGTAGTCTGAATAGCTGCTGCTTGATTTATTTGAATTGTTGTATTCTTTGCAATCAAAGCGAAACAAGAAGAACAAAACCAAGAAGAACAAAACTAGATCCCAATAGTAAAACATACGTTCACATAGGTCAGATATTTATTTTTGTTTAGATTATGTACAAACATCTATATACTCATAGAGAAAAGTACAAAGGCGCACTATTGTGCCTTGGTTTGCAATGTATCGTCGCTGCTTGCTGAGCATACGTATTGTACGCACACTATGAAACAATCACAGTCAACGAGAGCATGACAGAAACATTTGTTCCAAAAGATATTGTTACTAGTAACTATACAGAAAACATTGTTTTGGGAGATACTTCTATCAAAAAATACGACGGTATGTTTGGTACAATGCAACTTGGAGACAAATATGGTACATGAACCCAATTTCACCACACACACATGCATATCAAAGACATCAATATTGATATCGCTCGCGTCGAACAATTTTTGTTTGCGCATGATTTGTACAAAAATGGTGCTATTGACCCATATATAGTTCGTTTTATGACACAAGCAACACCAGAAAAATACAGCGCGATTGTTCGTGATATGCAATTTGTGCAACGCTACACTCCAAACATACTCATACAACCACAAAGTCCTGACGCACAAAAAAAAATCTCAGAAAAACTGACTCACCTAGAAACACTCATCACCAACAAACAATATGAAGAGCTTTTTGGTACAATTCAATGATATCAAACAGAATTAGACTCACTCCCCTCAACAAAACAATCACTGACTGCAAACTTTGTTAGTTCAGCAGAATTTACGTATTTGCTAGACAAAATACATACCGATACAGACAACTTTTATGCAAGTCACATACAAGAAGCGTCAGAGCGTTTTGATATAAATCCAAGTCTTATAAAATCAGCGATTTTGACAGAACAACTGAGGTGATTTTTTACCTACAGATGATTGATGAAACAAGTTATTGCTAGCCAAAAATACATGATGGTTATGCAACAAATGTCACGATGAATCTGATGAATCAAAGCCAAAACAGCAAGAGACATAGAAGAATATATTGCCACAAACCACCCTGACTATCGACGTGACACATTTGCTTTTGATAGTACTGCATGACAAGCAATCGACAACGAAAGATACGCCAGACTCACAGACATCAAAAACTATTACCGACAAATCATGTACGTCGCAGCCAATCTTGCAATGAATGCCGACCAACGGCAAGAAGCCGGAACAGACATCCGCAACAATCCATGAGTTCTTTTGACACTATACAATATCTGAGCCAGACCTCCTCACGACAACCCCGACATTGGATGAGCAGCTCTCAACATTGACGGTCAACAATTTTCATTTGGGTGACTTGCAATGATGATTTACTATGTCTTGGAAATGTACGGTTAGTTGCAAAGTAGTATAAAATTAGTAAAACTATACGAAAGTATAGTTTTTTTTTGTTTGGGAGATTAATACGGGAGGAGGGACACGGGCTTGCCCTGTCCGTATAGTCGTAGGGACGTGTTCGTGACACGTCCATCTAATAATGTTGCCCTTGGGGTTGAAGCCACGCAGTTGTAACCAGATACACAAACCCATCCCTTTAGGGTGGAGGAAAGAAAGGTTTTATTTAATTTTTTATGAGGTGGGTATGGAAATAGATAAAAGCGAGCTAAGACTACCAATAACAAGTCTTTTAATCATTTCTGCAAATGAAGAGGATAAAAGAATGGATTTATGATCTTTTGAAACTCAATCAGCAATATTAAAAAAGTATTTTAATAGGCAAACTCCCAACATCTATATCAATGCTATCGTTTGACCAAACGCAAGTGGTAAAACTCAATTTTTGAAATCAATTATGAAAGATCGAGTTAAGTATCAATCATTATGACAAACAAATTTTAAAAACCTCAAAGATAGAGACGAATCTGTTACAGACTTTATTGTATATGATATGTACGGATTTTGAGATAATATTTTTGAAGCCATAAAACAAAGTAATAAATTACATACGGATATAAATAGTACAAACGTATATCTTCCCAATAACTTATTGCCAGAAATGATTTATAATACATCCAAATCAAGTATCGTACTTTTTTCTCATATCTGTTCATTGGATGAAACGCAGAGAAGAAATCAAAAAAAACTCATGGACACTGTTTCGGGTTGAGATATCAATATACAACAAACAAGATTGAGTATTCATCCTATATATCAAGATGTGCACTCTCTCGAGAGTGAAATTGGGAAAATCTATCAAGATAAACAAACCAAAAATCCAGTGACAAAGTATGCGTTTCAAGAAAAACGATCGCAGTTTTTTACGGCCTTAGAGAATATCTTTGCTGATGATAAACAAACATTATATACTATTTTGATTGAATATTTACCTTTGCTTTTTATAGCATCTCATCCACGCTTCAAGCTAGAAACAGAAAAAGACCAAACAAATCCTCAACCCTTTTTCAGGATATTACAAGATACCTTATGATATTGGAAAGAAAACTGATGCGCTACAGAATGTAAAACAGTATATGATTTATTTGATAGTTATATAGAAGACAATTTACGTAGAACTAATTTTAGTGATTATAAGAATTTAATTATGATAGGTGATGATCGCTGAGATTTTTCTCAAAACTTATCTCAAAGTTTAGCTACACTAGCAAAAGGTATTCTAAAAGAGAATCATAAATATTATAAAAATAGTAGTATTCAATCTGACAAATTACTTTCCTTAGATATTTATCTACCATCATTTCCACAAGATACTGATACAACACAACTTACCACAAGCCTTTTAGATAAGAAGTTTTTGGAAAAGTTTGTTAGTGATCTTCATCTCTGATGAATAAATTATACACATTTTTCTAGTGGTCAAAAGATTTTGTACTATAGGTTTTCTCACATTATAGCTGAAATACAGCAAAAAGCATCTGAATGACAAAAAAATATTATTTTGCTTATTGATGAACCTGATCTACACTTACATCTTGATCGACAAAGACAGTATATACAAAAGTTAGTAGATATGCTTGCAATTTTTCCTGCTACTATCTCCATACAGTGCTTCATCGCAACACATAGTCCATTTATCATTTCGGATATCCCCTGAGAAAATGTTATTATTCTCAGAAACTGACAACAAAAAAAATATGAACGAAAAACCTTTGGAGCTAATTATATTGATCTCATTAGAAATGGTTTTTTCTTTGATGATCAATATCTGATGTGATCCTTGGCATCAGACGTGATAGGAAAACTGGCTGAAGAGGAGAGAAAAAACTTTTTGGCAGATTATGAAACTTGAACGTGAGATAATCAAAATATCAAAGATGCTATATGAGATGACTTCTTGAAAGATAATCTTTTATATTTTGGGAAATAAATACTATGCAAAGAATTGATATTGATAGTATAGTTGAGGAATTAAAAAATATTTCTATGAAATCTTGTCCTAAAATTTTACAAAAAAATAAAGATGAAATTATTTTTGGAAAGCAATACTTCTTAGAAGTATGAAAATCTCAAAATACTATAAAGAATGAGATCAAGAAATTCTGGTGATCTAATAGTCAATTTATGAAACAACTCAAAAAACAATTTCTCAGGCAATTAGTATCTCATTGAGTACACCATTGTTGCTATTGTGGCAAAACACCAAATATTCACTGGGAAGATAAAGATGCACTCAAAAGATCTTATGATATCGAACATTTTCTTCCTAAATCAAACCCACAGTATCAGTCCTTGGCAATAAATCTCCACAATCGATTGTTAGTGTGCACATTTTGTAATCAACGCCTCAAAAGAGATACAGATACTCTAGTCAGTAGAAAAGAAGTATTTCATCCTTATTTTGGATGGATAAGAAAACAAGATAACGAGATTATTATTGAAGATGAAACATTTGATAAAAAGGTTTCATTTGCTCCAAGTAATCTGGAAAATCATATATTGAATCATCGTCATTCTCATGTGTTTGATTTATCTAAGATTTATCTTCATTCGCAAGATACCTACAATATTTTCAAATTCATCCATCACAAATACTGAGTGATAAAAGATGAATTTCAAAGGTTTAAGCAATCAAACAAGTCTATTGATGATTTTATCTCCTATTTTTTCAAAAATTATTACCCAGAAAAAGAACAGGATATCCTAAAATATAGTAATGGTAAATTTAAAAAAGATATGGTTAACTACGTAAAAGTTATTCTAAAAAAGACTATAATATAACGTTATTTATCTTCAATTAAAAAATATACTCTCTACTTTTACCCACCCCTACCCCTCCCATGACGGGAGGGACATCCACTTATTTTGTACTCATACGCTTTGTACCCACCTGCATGTTCCTCCCCGTCATGGGGAGGTGCCGTAGGCGGAGGGGTCTTATAAATCGAATCCGTCTCTATCGTGTGTATAGCTCATCTCATTACCACTTATCTCATATCTTCTTATTCATGTCCAAACAACGACAACTAGAGCTTACTCAAGAGTCAGTCTCTATTAGATGCTTGATACGATATGCAGATGCAAACTCCTCCCATAACGGCAGGACTGGGGTGGGTTTGCATACTGCATCATGACAACTTTGAGAATCGATACAATCTTTTTTTGTGGCAGACAAAAGAAAACCTAAAAGACTACGTGAGAGCTTTGACAAACTAAACTACTCCTCCCATGTCGTAGGATCTTTGATCCACAAACTCAATTCTGTTAATCTCCAAGTTTTGTAGATAATTTCTCATAATTTTTGTTTTGTAACTCCTCTATCCGACAAAAGATCTGACTCTGACACGATTCACGCCTGGACAAATATATTTATATCAACTGACTTTCACATCAAAATAGTTGCAACGTATTGCAAAAGATTTGCATAAGTGACTATATTCTGCATATCCATATTTGTAGGCAAAATTCATAATGTACATAGATTTTGTGCTTGTTGTTTAGTTTGGCTACTAGCACTTCGACTATCATACATACAAAGTGAGTCCGTACGTTGCTGGTAGCGAATGTACATTGGAGTCTGAGATATTTTTTGATAAAGAACATCTAACCATGGAACGATGTCTTGATGAGTTACTCAGCGAGAGCCAAGTCTTGCAAAACGTTTATCCAAAGCAGATAAAGCCTGTGTTGCTACGGTTGTTGTGAAGTTGTCTTTTTGAGTAGTTGCAATATAAAACTCTTCTGAGACTTGCTCAAAACCAACAATTGAAGATATGTCGTTGATAAGATTTTTTGGAAGAAAAGTATACATAGGTGTAGGACCGCAAGAATTTCCGTCACTAAAGCTATATTGTACTATATATCAATCTGTAGTTTGATATACACCATCAACCATGAATTCTATCTGACGGTCAAATTTAGATAATTCTTTATTTTGACGTAAATCAGCTCATACAACACGCATATATGCTAGTATATCCTGAAAAGTTTTTTGTCATGGTTTCGTTGTAGATCATGGTATGATTGTTAGATCTGTTTTGTTAAATGAGACATCAAGGCGATCAATCACAGTTATATCTGAAACATCAAGATCATCTATATACGTTCCGTTATAGATAGCTCATCAGTTTTTTATACCATACAATCCAGGCAGAGCCGTTTTGAAGAAATCTCTTTTGTCTACAGAACTTACAAGTTTTTGATATCATGCAAATGTTGCTACATACAAATCATCATCTAGCATGACATAAGTATATCACAGCTCCTTGCCAACAACTTGTATATCTATATCTTGCATTGATCAGACATATTTTCTTACATAGTCAGGTTCAAAGCTATATGTCGTCAGATCTTCTCAGATTCGTTGATCATCTTTGTACCAATACACACCGTCATCTTCTTCGTGAAACATCGGCATATCTTGAACATAATTACAAGCAAAAGCAGAAGAAGAGAAAAACAGTAACATAAAAAATAGAAATAATAATTTTTTCATAGATGTACAAAAGAGAATAAAATAATTTAGTATAATATGATGAGAATTTTATATATTCTAAGTAAAGGTGAGAGGAAACTCCTCCCACTTTTATTTCTACTACTTGTTTTTCAAGTTTTTTTACTTATTCGCCGTACACAGTACCAATCACTTCCAAGTCACAGTCTGAAAATCCAGTCCAAAAAGTTGGCGTAGAACAAGACGCTGAACTTTGACCATCAGTTCTCATAATAGAACGACAGTCCTCGTAATAGCGACATGAACTTGAAACATTTCTTACAAGATTTCCTACATACTTATCAGTATGTCTAAATCCAACAATATGCCCAATCTCGTGAGCTGCAGTTCGCAACCTACGTAGGTTACGAAGATACTCAGTAGAAGGCGCAGAGAAATAGTTACTTTCATATGCCAAATTAATATTTATTGTGGTTCCTGGAACACCATTTCTATTTGGTGGATAGGCTTGTCCATAATAACCTCCATTATAATTGAATACAGCATTCACATTAACCACACCTGGAATATAATACTTTCGAGAACCATATATTACATGAAATGACAAACGAGAATCCGTTTGGTTCCAATAATTTACAGCTTGCTCAAATACTTGTTTCCATTCTGGAGTAAGGTTAGGGTCCCATAGATTAAGGATAACCTTATCATAGTCTTCTGAGACAAGATAGTTTTGCACATAATGCTTCGCAAGACCATCAACTTTGATAGGCCCGTACAGATTCCAAAAGTCCTGCGCTGGGTAGGCTAGATCTCCTTCGACGACAAATACATCATCGTGAAACTCAATATCGGCACTATCATAATCATAATAATCTCGTAAGCATTTGTAGACATCGTAAGCATCTTTACCCAAAAAGGATTCTGACATGGTGTAAGCACTGTCTGGAGATGGATGTTCAAACTCACATGAACTTAAAAGTGATGTTGCACATAAAGCAACGAATAATACGCACAATTTCAGTGTTTGCATAATACATTTGGTTTGTTGATTAATAATTCAATTTGTGGACACATTTTGGCGATCTGGCATGTCCAACTCATATGTAACATCTACATACAAGATCCAGAGATACGTTGTCTTTTCTGTAAAGACCAAGAAAATCCGTATAATCACGAATATTTTACGTATCAACATAGCCCATCTAGGGACTTCTGTTTTTCATAAAAAATTAAAGACCAAGAAATCACGTCACATAGTTGTGAGGCGTATTCCAAACAACTCTTGGAACAAGATTCACAATACAGGCACAATCAAATAAAACAAGGATACTTTTGAGAAAGAACAAGTATTAACGAATAAAAGAATGACAGTAGCTTGACGCATACTTTTCTCTACCACACAGCAAGATATAAAACACAAAGACACTGCGAAAAAAGATTTTTGTCTCTTGTTAGATGTATTTTCTTCATTACTATTGGTTATTTCGTTACTTCTCTATTAGACAAAAAATCACCTCAATAATGAGGTGATTTTTCTTTTTTCTTTTTTCTTTTTTCTTTTTTCTTTTTTCTTTTTTCTTCTTTCAACAACTACTCTCAAAATGATTTCTTTTTACTTCAAGGTCTTTTGAATAACATCATACAGTTCTGGATATGTATGATTTATATAATTTCATTCTTTTGTCTCTACTTTGTCAGAGAGTTTATGAGGTAGATGATCGTAGAGTTTGTTTTTGAGGCTTGCAGGTCCACATACAACTATACGTTCAAAGTTTTTCAATTTATCAGATGCAGAGATCTTTTCAGCAAGAAATTGCAAAAAGATTTCCTGATAATGCATTTCATCCTTTTCGTTGAATCACGGTACAGTAGCTTCTGAAGATCATCCAATTGTTGACATTCACTCTTTGTCTGAGTAAGTATACTCTGTTTTATCTGTTTCTCGAACGTCTCACTCATGCACATCTGATCAACTAAGATAGAAAGGTTTTGCTTTGGTAGTTGCACTGAGGACAATGAGTGTATTCGGATAAGATCATTCTGGCATTTTTGATGTACGTACTATAGTCATGTATTTTGTAAATAATAAAAGAGTACATACATTATACGTATTCATTACCACTAATGCAAGATATTTAACATATGTTAAACATTAAGCTTTGAATCAGCTTTCTACAACATGTTCGAGTTAGCAAATAGAGGCAATGTTCTAATTAAAACATAGGCAAAAGACACAAGCAAAAACTTATACCCTATTTATAGCTATTTTATGCTATTTTTGGGCACTTGCAATTGCAAAGTAATATCATATATTCACTCCGAATCTCATCCAGTTTACACAACGTGATATGGTCTGATTTTTTATTTTTTTATTCTTCTATTCTTTTATGAAAAAGACCATTATTTGATTGAGTTTTGTTATGACATTATTTGTTATATGATGCGCAAATACATCACAAACACAAACCGCACTCTCTGGAACAACACTCTCTGGAACAACACTCTCTGGAACAACGCTCTCTGGAACTACACAGTCTGAAACGGAAACTGACACATGATCTACGATGGTAGATCATATAAACCAAAACGGCATGACAACATTTAGTATCAATCTCCAAGAGACAGTATTAACAAACGACGACAAACAACTAACCTTTACACTTCCATCAAGGTTTTCTCTTTTCCCAGATATGACATTAGAAGCACTTTCTCTTAACAACTACTTCGACTTTGAAACTAAACATAGATGAATAAGTGTATTAGATTGTACCAATACATCAAAATGTGCTGAATACGCTCGTCTTATAATCATTGATCTTACAAATATCAAACAGTATTATCCAGAAGTAGCAAATACTTCCACTGATATGCTCAATATGTTATTTTATGGAAATAAAGAATGAACTGTAACATATCTTGACACGGCTCAACAAGAAACAACGCAAGAAATAGAACAAATACAAGAAACTTGTCAACGAACGTACAACCCAGACACTATGTACTACACACGTAGCAAATGAACACTATCAGAACAAGATGAAATAACAAAAAACAAAATATATAATAGTTTAGGCTATCCAGACCCATCTTTTGAAAAATGCCAATCATTATCTGACGAATATATTGTCTATGCAACATGAAGTGACTACGCAGTTATTTTGCGATGATGAAATACAAGTGATTGAACAGACATTTATTGACAAATCAGCTCAACACTCTCTATTCAATAAAACAAACCTTTCGTGATATAGTCAGATTCTTTATTTTTAATAATATTATTTTATGAAAAAAAACATTCTCCTCCTAAGCTTCGTTATGACATTGATTTTGGTATGATGTAGTTCATCGGAATCAACACCTGCATCATCTACCACAGGAGACGCACAAGTTATTAGCTGATCAGAACAATCAAACACTCTTACTGATACAGATACAAATCAAACAGACCCAGAGGAAACCAATACTGAAGAAACCAATACAGAAGAAACAGAAACCATCACAATAGACACCTCAAAAGAAGATCTGACAACATTCACTATTGCGTTGTGAAGGTTTATGGACAACGTGGATTGAATATCTACACTGATGTTCTCGTTACCAAATCAATTTAGTCTGGTAGCTATCGAATCTCTACAAGACTTCTCACAAAAAAACTGACTCGATATTGATGTACTAAGCAAATCACTCAATATTGTAGAATGTGATACAACAAATACATGTGAAAAACACGCATCACTCACAATTATTGATCTCAGAACTATCAAAGAAAGCTATCCTGAACTACAAGATAGTTCAACAGAAATCCTTAATATGTTATTTTATGGAAACAAAGATTGAGTAGTAACATACGTCGATCAAACAGATACAAGTTCAGATGCTTTGACTGTAGAAGAAACATGCCAACGAGATGTTGATCCAAACACAAACATCTACAGACGTACTAATTGAACTCTCTCTCAACAAGATAGAGACAAAAAATTCGCAATGCGAGACAAACTACCAGATCCAAATGTAGAATTTGAAAAATGTGTCCCACTTGTTGATGAAGCTATAGTCTATGCAACATGAGCTGACTATGCATTCGTTATTGGTAGATGAGATAGTGACGAATATTGAAACGAAATTTTTGAAGCTTTGTCTACATCGCTACAAGTCACATCTCAATAAACCCAAACAAAACACTAAAATAAAATAAAAAACACAAATAAAAATAAAAAACTTTTATCAAAAACGATAGCCTATGGCTATCGTTTTCGTTTTCGTTTTGGCGGATGTTTAATTTCTGGTGGAAAAATTATAGATTGATCTGGAACAAATAACGTTTGAGGAGGAAGTTCATCTTTAGGTGTCTCAACATTTGGCTTTTCAATCTTTGGTATTTTAAAAAGACGAGTATAAATCTCTTCTGCGACTTTATCTACCATGTTTATTTTCTCTATATTTCTTTGATATTGATCATTTTCAAGTAGATCTTGAAGCAAATTATTTTGTGTACGGTAACAAGCATTTCTAAGAGCTCATCACGTTGTTCGTACTCATCATCATAAAGCTAGAATCAACCTTTTTGCCAAACGAGCTTGAAAAATATTTCAAACTTCGGACAACAATCTAAGTTGATCCATTGCATGTTGATCTAATTTATGTGGATTATCATACTCATTAACATAAAAAGAAGAATTTTTTATTGCAAAGAAATTTGGATGATCTCGATCTACTATAGGAGTAGGAATATTATTTTCTCTAGATAATGCATTTTTAAGTGGATTAAACTCCGTGATTATAACATACTTACCATTTTCTAACGTCTCTTGTATTTTGGAGATAGTACGTTCTCTAAATCAATCAGCCTCAACCGGTGAACGAGCAGATAAGCTTGCGTCTGATGCATCAGGATGACACAAAAATAAATGATTGGACGCTACATTATTAGACATAAAATTACGTACTAATAAAAAAAACTATTTCCCAAAATTTCTATCTTTTGCAATACTATCAAACCATGCAAGAGATTTTTCAAACTCCTCTATCCCAAAATCTGGACACAATACATCAGAAAAATACAATTCTGCATATCCTATCGCCCACGACGCAAACCCAGATGTTCTTTGTGCAACCTCACTTTTGGTTCTGATGACCATGTCCAATGGTGGCAACGATCCAATATCAGTATATCAATGCAACGTCTGAGAGTTTATAGCTGACATATCTTCTCATGCTTGACTAGCACGGTGTATTGCTCTCACGATCTCATCTTGTCAGCCGTAATTCACAGCAAAACATACACTTCTATCTGTACCAAAAGCAAAGTCAGCTTCTTTTTTTTGTAAAAAATCTACAAAATCTGACGGAAGTCACGTCTCACTCCCTATTCGACGAAAATTGACACGGTGAGATTCTAAGAGTTCATCAAGTGAATTACACGTTTTTTTGACCATATCAAAAATACCTGCAAGAGATTCAGCAGATCTGTGCGAGACATTTTCTGTACTAAGCAACCATCACGTAATAGCTTGTATAGGCGTTTTGGTGATAACATAACGAGCAATGTCAATTCATCTCTGCATTCACTGCAAATATCAGACAATTTCAGCAACATCGTTTTTGGTAGATCGAGTTCTATTGCCGTCAGGTATAAATCAAATATGACGAGGGTACTGCATCACGAGACCAAGCAATATAAAGTATTGAAGTCAAGTATAGAAAAGCGACTGCTCTTTTGCAAGAGGTTTGTTAAGTGATTGGGGGGGATTATAGACCCAATAGCTTCATATACTCCTCTATTTTTTGATTTGATTCTTTTTTTTCTTGTTGAATTTGTTCTTCGGTTTTGGATTCGTCTTTAGGCTGTCTAAATACTACATCTGAAGCTTGAAGGGCTTCTGCACTGACTTTATCAAATTCTTCTTGATCAAAGGAATGATTAGATATAAATTCTTCTCTCATAGTATATTGGGATAATAAATAAAATTACGCTCATATTTCAATAACTCGCTCTCATGGTTTTACCTCTTTTGGTTCTGAGAAAACCTTGAACTTGTGTCATGGAGGGAAAAGAACTTCAGCTTCATCGCAAACCATTGAGAAATCATTAATATAAACTCATCATGGGTTTTCATTTCTTACTACAAAAGTACATTTAAAGGGATGAACTTTAGCAAAATTTAAGTTAGGATTAATAGTAGTTGATAAAAATCAATTATCTGACCAGGTTTCATTCTTTTTAAATCAAGATAAGAATGTCTGAAGTTCATTATTACTATTAAATGATAGACCTCTAAACAGCAATCAAGACTCTTTATATCAATTATTTTTTTGGAGAGTTTTTATATCACTGGAAGAGACCTTGGCAAGCTTATCCATACCTCTTTTTAGAATATCAGTTTGAATTTTTATAGCAAGCAATTCCTTCGTTGTCTTCTTTGTAAAGATAGAGGATATAGCTCTTAAATATCAATTATAATCTCTAAACTCAGATCATGTATAATTACGTAAACATAAAGCTTCTATATCAGATAGTCACTCTCCTCTCATAGCTAACAATTTCTTTCAATTATACGAATCAGCACTTTCTGATTGTAATTTATATAAGTCTCTTGGTATTGTATCATCAATCTCTAAAAGCAGCTTCTCTAACTGAGAAGTAGATAAATTGTCATATCATATATCTACCAATGCAGACTCAAAATCTTTTTTAGATATATAAGACGTATCAAATATTTTTTTAAGATTATTATTGATCTCATTGGAATTTGGCAAATTTTCTCCATTTCATACTGTATTTTTTTTATTAGGAGAATCAACATCATTCAATTTTCACAGATAAATTCATCAGAACTTGTTTATGGCTTTCATAAACTGATCTATAGAGTGGAAATCATCAGAATAATACTTTTCGTCTATATTACCTAACACATCTTTAGTAGTTTGAACTAAAACTGTTCAACCTCACTCAGTTTGTTTTTTGACAACGTTAAACATCATTCAAGATTCTGGATAAAGAAACCAATCTCATTGCTCCAGAGATGCCTTTAGAGATGTATACGGTAGATTTTTCGCATCCATAGAATGATTTTTACTCAATACTCAGTTGACATAAGATTCGATAAATTCAGGAGTATCTTGTTTTGACTTAATACTCTTATTATCCAAATAGTCTCTTATTTTATTTACACTTTCTTGAGAAATTACTCAATTTTGTTTGTCTCATATTATTGCTTGTATTCACTCTATTTGTTTTTGAGACATATTTGCCATATTTTTATCAAGTGATTTAAGTTTTGGATGAAGAGGTCAAGCAAAAGAACTTAATAATCACACAGCTTCTTTATATTGTGCTTGGTTATTATTTTGTAGAGACAACCATTGTAGAGCATTATTTTTATATTCTAATTTTTCTTTTACAGACATGACAGTATTTCCCATTAGTTTATCAAGAACAAGTTGTCTTTGAGACAAATAATAGAGCTCACTTATTTGCTTATTGCTCAAATTCATCTCACCCAATGATTTGAGATCATTAATTTTGTTTGTAGTCATCTCCAAAATCGAAGAAATGGAATCATTTAATTTTTGCATTTCAACTGCTTCTGCATCTTGTATGTCTTCAGCTCTAATTTCTATTGGTTCATCGGCCTTTTTAGCATCTTGGCTGTCTTTTTGTTTTTTTTCTATATGCTCTTCAATAGCATTTCTGGTATCTCTTCAAAGTATACCATCAACATCATTACCCTCAAATCATAGTTTTCTTTGTAAATCTTCGATTTGTTGCTTTGTCATATTTGCAATATTTTCGTGGAGCTGTGGCAAATGGTCTACATTCGCTGCTATAGAATTAAATTCTTTTACTAGTTGAACTGATTGTTTATATTGGACATAATACGACTCATTCTTTTCTAGCCAATCAATCTGTTGTTTTTTGAAAGCAATTTTCTCATCAGGCGTCATATTTGGATCTTGGAGTGACATTTTCCAAACAATAAGTTTTTGTTGATTGTGATACAAAATTTGTTTTTCTTGAGCAGTCAAATTTGACCTTTTCTCAAGTGATGAAACAATAGCATCAGCATCATTCATAAATGGCTCAATTTCATTGTAATGCTCATCAACTTTTTGTTTGTAAGTAGTATTCACATCAACTCCCACTTCTTTTCAACTACTTTCTTTCTTCGAGAAATCATCTGCCCGTAATTTAGGTTCTAGTATTTGAGACATCTTTTTATACGGAGTATCTCATAAATTTGATAAGAAATCTTTCATTTCGCTAGCATTCAAACTCAACGGTTCAACTGGTCACTGTGTTGATCTACCTATTACTCATCAAACCGAACGATGTTCAATTACATAACTATGGATAGTATCTCAATTTGAATTTTTTTGTGATTTTTTTGTAATTAAATAAGCTGCCATTCACATTCAAAGAGGAAACTCTAGTCTCTCTCCTCACTCCAACTTTTCCATTTGTTCTTGAGCAGAAACCTTTTGCTTTTGAGCTTCTGTCTTATTTGTTTGTTGTCATACTTCAGGTTCTTTTTTAGGTTCTGTACTGTTTGTACTGTTTGCTTGTTTATTTGCTTCAGGTTCTGGTCTAGGATTTTGATGTGGCTGTTGTTTGTTTGGTGCTTGTTTTGGTGCTTCTGGCTCTTTTGGTGCTTGTTGTCATTTTTCCATTGCATCTCTTTTTTGCAACAATGCTCAAAAATCAGCTAAATCTTGATCAGTTAGATTTTTAAATGAAGTAGTTCTTAATTTGTTTACTAAATTCGAGTTTCATTTTTTTATTGAGTCTACATATTTTAGATATTTTATCATAAACTCTTCCAAAGAAGCTTTATCTGAACTAGTCTTATTAACTATGTTTTGTAACTCAGCATCTATTTTATCAACAGTATCATACAAATCGGCATCTAGTTCTTTCAACACCGCATCAGCCTCTTTAATTTTCGCTTCTAGCATAGCTTTTTCTGGTCAATGTGTACCTTGTGAGGCAGCGACAAGCTCGTTGCGTGCTTCTTGTGTTTTGGAAACGACGAGACCACGTTCTGGGCTGAGTTTGATTTTGGACATAAGTCAGGGTACTTTCATTGCCATAGGCAAAAACAATCACATACCAACTTGTTGGATCATTTGATCTGCAGCGACATCTTGATCCATCACATATCTTTGTCTTCGTTCTTCTGCAAGTCATGAGGCAGCTGCACTTGTTAGCATTTCTGTACCATTGTATAGTGTTCTTAGTCTCGATGATTTTGAAAGTGCGGCTTCGCTTATCGTGAAGATTTTTGCAAGACGCGGGAGACGTGATGCAAGCACTCCAAATCACGGAATCATAGCAAACGGTCATGATGTAGCAGAATCAACAAGCAAGGTACTAAAAAAGTCTTTGAGTCACTGTTCGGTACTCTCAAATTCTCTTCCATTGACAATCATATCAGCAGCAAATCATGCAGCAGATCAAGCGGCGGCACTAGCAACTCATATTCACAAACTCGCCATTGCACTGATAGAAGCTGTTGCTCAGGCTGACGCAGCAGCTCATAACGCTCCTCACGTCGCAACTGTTACTGCTATTGCTGCAGCTATCACAGCGACCATTTTGGTTCACATCACTACATATTGCTCAGTTGTATCAGAAATATTGAGTCATCAGACTCACAAATAATCTGACATCAAGGTATAACTCTCTCCAAGTGTTCACGTCACACCGAGATCTTTAGCGCTCATTCACAGTCAGGCGTCTATTTTTTGATGAAATGTATCTGCCATCTCTTTGGAGACATGCTGGACAAGTCATGATGATCTTTTGTTGATTTCTGCAGTCTTTTCTTCATCCGTCAGATCAGCCAAAGACGCATCTGTTTTGGGATCTCAAAATCTATCGACATAACGCATCAGCGACATAACATATGTTTTTTGAGCTTGTGTCATGTCAGACCAATCTGCTGATTCCAAAGGGGTATCATTGATTTTGATAGCAGGCATTGCAGCTATGATAGCCGACTTTTTGGATTCAAATTCTGATTGGTATCATGCGTCTATATCTTTTTTGATGTTTGAGGCTTCGATGATGTCTGGCATCAATGATTGTGTGATTTGTTGCGCAAGTCAGTGATCTTTGAGATCATCATCAATATCTCATGGTTTCCCATTACGAAGTAAGGGATACAAAAGACTTAGTCATCATGTGACGACCATCAAGCTACTTGCAACAACTTTGTCAGTATGATCTTCAAATCTTCATGTGACTTGTCTCATAAGGGATTGAAGGTATTTGTGTTTTTGTTCTGTTGGTAATTTTTCTGCTTTTGCAAATATTTTTTGCCCAAACAAAGAAGTTATCGCTGACAGATGTCAAATTGCTGATTGAGGGTGACGTTCTGTATCGTACTTGGCGTGCATCGTCTGAAACAATCCAAACATCGCATCTATAGTAGCATGCGAAGCAACTATATCAATTGCTTTTTGCAAACTTTGACGTGCTTGGTTTCAAAGTTCTCATTGTACCAACACCTCATCATTGCTATATAACAACAAAAACTCTTGCGCACTCGCCAAACTAAATGACGCTTCCAAAGCTCATAATTCTTGATCCATACTCTTTTTGACCATAGCTTGTTCCATACCCGTCAATTCATCTCATGATGCAACTTTCTTTTTGAGCTCATCAGGAGTGAGTGTCGTTGGAGTTTCAATCTCTCAAGCAACAATTTTTTTGGCGAATTGTTTGTTGAGGTAAGAGACAAGTATACCATTGACATCATCATCTGTCAAATCATGGGTAATTCATTGCTTTTCGAGTGCATTTATCTCCGCAGTCGTCAAAAAGCTTATAGCTTCGTCTATTCACGCATACTCAAACTGTCAAAATCACACCATCTTATCTTCAAATGGTTGCGATGATTTAGGTGGGTTAGTTTTCATCTGTTGCATAACTTTTTGCATGATACCATCAGTATAATTTTTCATAACTTGTGCTTGTTCTGGACTTCATCGATTCATAGACATTCATTCTATAAATCACGTCGTAGGTCTATCTTTTTCTACTTCCTTGTCAGATCAATTTTTTTTATCTTCTGGATTCTTTTTGTCGGCTGACGGAGTATCTTTGGATGCTCGACGTTGATTCAAGTATCACAACAACGCATCTTCATTATCATCTAATAAGTCATACAAAGCTTTGTATGTAGGATTTGTATTGTATTTATTTTTATCATATACTATCACGGTCTCGTATTTTTTGCTACCATCGGGTAATATATAATTGAATGCCATATGTCCACTTGCAAGTGTATTTTTGTCAAAAGGTGGTTCTTTGGCACCTGCTTGTAAGTTTTGCAATGTACTTGCAAATGAGTTGAACTTTTGATCCAAAATCGTATTGAGCATTTCTGCTTGTTTGAGACCGTCAGGCGTATCAGGAAAATGAATATCTAATCACGCTAAGTCACGAACTGCATCAAACTTTGCTTCATGTTCTTTTTTGGCTTTGTCTGCAGTATTTTGCAATTTCGCATATCTTGCATCTGTTTTTTGAGAAAAAAGTTTGGTTCATGGCCAAATCAAAGCTCTTGCTTTTGTTGTTACCAAAGAAACTTTTCAATCTTTACCAACAATCTCATTTGCAATCACAAATGTTTCGTTACCTGCATAGTCAGTACCTGGCACAATATAGTATTGTTTGGTATCTGTTGCAACCACGTCATGTTTTTTGAAATATGAATCAAAAGAATTCGTCGATCAAGCATAATCAACTTTGACGCTATTCTCTGCAGTAAAATCACGTACACTTAACACATCATGAACTGCTGGTGATTTAGATTTTTCAGAAAATTGCAATGTAAATGTACCATCTGCGTTCACTTTTCTTGAGGTAGCATCTATTGCATCTGCATGATCAGCTTTTGCTTCTGTTTTCAAAGCGACATCTTGAGAGATTGAAGCCAACTCTTGCTGTTGATCATTCAAAAATTTCGTCAAATCTTTGGATTTGAAAGCATTGACCGCACCAAACAACGTTTTACTCATCATATCTAAAATTGCATCCTCGCTAACATACATCTTGTCAGATAAGTTTTTTTCGTTTTCTTTGAGAGCTTGTACTGCTTTTTCAAAAGTATTAACTGCATTTTTGACTGCAACATTTCCATCAAGAGATGCAAAGGTAAGTCACCTTTTGGCCAAGATAGCTTTGACAGATAGTTCCATAGATCACAACATTTTTATAGCTTCTTGTTTGATTTCAACAATATCACTACTAAATGTATCATCAAACTGAGACAGTTTTTTTCTGATACTTTCTTGTGTTCATAAAACGTCTGAGACGTCTTTAGCTATATCTTTTTGAGAAAATTCCAATGTCATTGATCAATGTAGTATAAAATATTTTATGAAGTGGTAGTAGAGATGTAGTGTTGAGACTGTAGATTAGATACTATCTAACAAAGAATCAGCATCATCTTGGTCATTGACATACGTCAATTGTGTTTGTAGCTCATCATAAGCACGACGAACTTCATGCATATCATTTTGTAGTCACACGATTGCTTGTTGTTTGTATGTATTTCTTGCGTGACGAGCGTGCAACTCTTCTTGTTCTGATCAGGCAAACAATATCGACAAAATATGTCACAATCCAGCATCAGAAACGTGTCAAATCAAATCACGAAGCTGAGACTTGGACTTCGATGACGAAAAACCAGCAAGCAAATCCTCACACATAGCAAGCATATTTTTCCTATCAGCACCAAACGTGTGTATATCAAAGACATTATTATTTTTTTGTGGGTTTATTTGTGCGTTCATCGTGAGTCATAAGAGCTAAAAAAAGCAATCTAGATACCACCAAGTATAACCAAACTTTTACATAACAAAAAAAATCCTGACACGGTGTCAGGATTCATTATTGACTTTTGTATATACTAAGGCATAGTTTAGACAGTAGCTGTACGAGAAGCAACATTTTGTTCGACATATCTTTGAGATCTTAAGTGGTCCATCATAGATGCATATGCCATACGAGTAGCAAAGACAACGTCTTGAGTGTTGTCCAAAGCTGCATAGATTTTTGTCAGCACAGCTTCTTTATTTTTGGGATCAGCTACCTGCAAAACACCACCTTTTTCATCTTTTTGTTGAGTTTCAAGTCCAAACTGAGCAAGCATCTCTTTGTTGTGTGGATAGCGCACCAACAGATCGTATGCTGTTTTTGCTGTAATTTGGAGAGGACTTGTAGATGTTATTTTTTCTCTTTTGGCAGCAAAAAAAGCCTCTTCGTCTGATGTGTTTCACAAAATTTTATTTTTGAGTACTCACAAAGCTCATACATGAGCTCAAACATAGTCCTCAATACCTTGTTTAGTAAACATTCAGAATCCAGCACTCAATCACGATTCACATATTGCTGTAGAAACTATCAAAGCTTTCAAAACATCATTTTGTCATGCTCATGATGGCAACAAACGATTCAGCTCTCAAATCATCGTAGGATATTGATCTATAAACGACTGCTTGATAGACAAGTCATCTCATAATACGCTTTCAGATGCAAATTTTTCCAAAAATTCGCCACTTGTATCGGATGCAAAGTCATGTCTCTCCAAAAATCAAGTCAAAGCTTGTGTTCTTTTAGCTCTCGAAACAATTGTATTGCAACTTTCGGCAAACGTACCAGGTTTGTAGTCTTCTTGTTCAAGATACATAGAAGGAGTTTTGTCAAACAAACCTGCATACACATTACGCATTCAAACAACAACATCCGTCATCTGCAATGACTTTCACTGCTCCAACGTGTCTTTCATTTTGTCTATATCTTGCAAAAAGTCTTGCGCGCGTGGATCTTTGAAAATACGCTGTATCATCGACAGCGATTGAGGTCAAATTACACCATCTGGTTTACCAATATCCCACACTATACCCAAATGATCTGCAATGTCTTGCATCAAAAGTTGAGTTTTTGCATTGAGACTAAAGTGTGGATTTCCCGCTACATACGACGACATCAATGCAGCTTGGTTTTCTTTTGCTGCATTGAAGGCCACCGAGACAAGTGTATCAAAAATATCTATTGTGTCAAACACACTAGGAAGTTCATTTTGGTGAGGTTTTTTATCCCAGTTTGGCAATGGTAAGCTAGCATTGACGCTGGTTTTTGGTTTGAGAATATTGAGATCTGTATAATATTGTATTGCTCTACGCGCAAATCATGCTGGATCTTTGTATCATTTGGCAGTATACGCATCTTCAAAAACACATTGATAATGTTTTTTCAAGCTATCCATATCTTTGAACGTTGGTCCTTTTACAGCTACTACTCCATCAAAAAATTCATCTGACTGCTTTTGTAGTTCTGCATCTGGTGGCGTGAGATCTATTTTGTTTGGGTCTGGGATCATAACTCCAAGTGGTGTAAGCCCTTTGGTTATCATAGCATGCACAAGACTCTCCGTACATGGCTTTTGGTCTCGATAGTGGGTTATTTGTATATCTTGTCGTAAAATCGTATCGGTTTTTTTGATTGTGACAGCGTCTCAATTTGCATCGACAAAGGATTTTTTTGTAGCATCAAACGTACAGATTTTATCTCAGACTTTGATATTTTGCAAAAGTCCAAGCTTTCGAAGTTCTTTTTCTTTGCAATGAAAATGCGTACTCAAAACCTTTGTAAGGTCTCATTGTACTCACATCAGGTCAAAAGACTTTGGTCACAACGACAGTCAGGCGTGAGAATTGAGTGTTGTTTCTGGATCTTGTTTGCGTTTGCTTAGAATATTTGGGTATTGTCACGTACGTGGGTTGTGGACAGGAAGTATTACTGGGTACGTTCATGGTGTATGAAGACGAGCAACCAGGTCAGATAATCTTTTTTGTGCATCTTGTGTAGATACATCGATATTTTTGGGTGAAGATTGGTCTATATATTGCATCAACGAATGAGACAGCTGAGCATATTCACTTTTTTGCATATTTTTGACAATATCTCGTGCATCGGTCAGTTTTCAGTCTGTAAGTAGTCATGATTTTTGTAATTGATCATATCACAACAATCAAGCAAAATGACTTTGGACATACGCTGCACATGAGTCAGAATTCCTAAATGCATCTGGCAATGGATTTACGTCATGATCTTGAAGAAATTTTTCAAATGCTCACCTTGTGAGTGCAGGTTTCGGAACTTGTTGACCAAAAGGTTCAGGAAACAAATTTATTTGAGTAAGATTTGTAGGCAGTTTTTCTACAGCTGTCTCTGTTATTTCTCAAGTATTTGTAGCCGATCAATCAACGTTTATTCATTCCTCATCCAAAGCAGGATCTGTAAAGTATCATGTCTCGGCATTGCTAGTTTTTTTTGTATCTGGTCAAATCGGGTTTGGTCAAATCGGATCTGGTCATAATTTTGATTGATGAGTGGGGTTGAGCGACTTTATGACATTGGTTAGAAATATGTCTGGTTTTCAAGGAACGAATGCAATATTGTGTTCTAAAGCGTATGTAGCAACAGACTTCATAAAATATGGATCTGCAATACCAGTCACTGCAGCACCTGGTAAAACAGATTGAAAACATGCAACTGTAAGTTTTGGATCAGAAGAAGACATTCACTCCGTAAAATATCACTTTTTTTGCATACTTTGGATATAGCTTTGTAATTGTGGAGATGGATTTTGCATAGCTTCTTGTTGAAATTTGTTTGTTACATCTTTTGGCAATCGCTTAACGACATTTGTTGCATCAGAAACATTCTTCATAAAATCATACAATTGAAGCTTGTCTGGAGTTGCTTCATTGTTTTCTTGGTTACTATCTGGTGAATATGATGATTCAATACCTCAAAATGACATTCGTGTGGACACATAAAAAAAACAAAAAAACTATCAAAGAATCGAATCACGCAACGCGTCAGATTCATCATGAGCTTGAATAGATACAAATTCTATTTGAGTCTGGTAATTTCATGCAAGCAAAAGTGGACCAAAACTATTTTGTACATCACGCTGTTCTTTATCTTTTTGTTGAGACAAGGCTTTTTGTTCTTGAATCAAAAGATCAAACTCTTCAGCAGAAACATCGTAATTTGCAAGAGATTCGTTGATTCAGTCAGTATCAATTTTTTCTTTTGTCTCTCTTGATCCAAAGTGTTCCAAAGACATACCTACACCAATAAAATAAAATATATAGCGTAAGTATAATCACTTGTGAAAATCTGTCAAATTTATACTGTAGTTTTATGTTAGCTTTGGTAGCCAACAGACGCATCTTTCAAAAAACCATTTATTTTTGTACATAGTTTCATGAAAAAACAACCTATAATCGCATATGTACTTTTGGCGTGATGGATTATATTATCGATCTGGTCATATATTGGAGCGTTTGATACCACAGTATGGCGAGCAGAAATGATACCAGTTGTATGTGTCGTCGCATTGATTGTTTTTTTGTGATATCGTACTCCGTTTTCTTCTCTTTCATATATTTTTATGGGGATTTTTATATATTTGCATACGGTTGGAGCACATTACACATTCGAAAGAGTTCCATTTGATCGATTTACTGACTTTTTTGGATTTGAAAGAAATCACTTCGACAGAATCGCTCATTTCTCTGTGGGATTTTATGCATACGCAATCATTGAGTATTGTAACAAAAATAATCTGACAAAGTCAACGTCTGTAAGTGTTTTTGTTGCTATCGCTACGATCTTTGCTGTAGCGTGAATATACGAAATAATCGAATGGTTATTTGCAATAAGCAACGATCCAGATGCTGGAACAGCATTTTTGGGATCACAGTGAGATATACGAGATGCACAAAAGGACATGCTAGCGGATGGGCTTTGAGCTATAAGTAGTTCTATAGTGTATCTGATACTTCCTCACAAAAAAAACTGAGTATAACAACAAAAATATCTCTAGCAATATACTTTGTATTTGTTGGTACGGCATAATTTTTTGTACGATTTATACTTGCAATAGATACATAGTTTCTTATATTCACAGATGTCTATGATACGGACCAAAAATTTTGGTCTAGATTAGGTAAAATAATCTAATCGATACATATTTGATTACACATTACTTTTTACTATATACACATTCCAAACACATGGCTCACAAAAAAGCTGCCGGTTCGGCGAAGAATCTTAGAGATTCGAATCCAAAGTATAGATGACTCAAACTATCTGGAGGACAACTTGCTACTGCTTGAAACATTATTTTGAGACAACAAGGAGAAAAATATAAATGTGGACCAAACACATATATTTCAAAAGACTATACTATTCATGCAAAAATCGATGGTATTGTAAAAATGTACAAAAAAAAGGTATGAAAATATAACGCAAGAAAATATCTAAGAACATTTATTACTGTTGAGTCTGCGCAAGCTATCTCGTAAGTTTTTTTTAATCTATAGTATCATATATTCATGGCTATCGTACCAAAAAAGAAAAGATCGCAGTCTAAGAAAAGAATTAGACATAGTACACGACAAACATTGAACATCAAACGTCTTGTTAGAATCAATAACATCATCACATGCAAAAACTGTAACGCAAAAAAACTTGCTCACAGAGTGTGTACTGAATGTGGTCATTACAAAGGAAAACAAGTTATGACAATCAAAACAAAAAGCAACGACAATGTAGTAGAAGCATAATCGCTTCTTTTCTCTACAAAAAAATAAAATGCAAGATATAGAACAGATCTTGTGTATGTTCATTCATTTACTCATTTTTTCTGCGAAAAAGTATGAATATTAGAGCCAGAATTACCGCAAGAAAAGTAGTTATTTCTTTTCTCTACTGGCATCTTATTCTCGTACGCGCACTACAAAAAGGAGAACTTGGTTTCTCCGATTTTTTTGCTTGAGAAAACGATGACGTAAAGGGAAGTTGAAATGAAAATACAAAAAAATACCTCTATGTTGATCCAGCAAATACCAAAAAAAACGCAAAAGAAATTTTTGCGTTTTTGGCTGAAATATGCAATAAGGATTACATAGAACAAAAAACCATCTATATACTTGATGAGTTTTTTTCGTACAATACAACACCTCACATTGACTATTCATACATTCTTCTTATATGTAAAAGAGTATTTATTCACTCACAAAAAGCATACGAAGATATCAATGGTTTTACAACAACGTTCGTTATGGAACGTATGGACACTATGGACCAGGCAATTTTTTTGTTATGATATGCTGAGCAAATAGAATTAGATACACCCAAAGAAATACTCATAAATGAAATGATTGAACTTGCCAAAAGATACGGTGATGTAGCATCTCCAAAACTGGTAAACGGAATATTTCATAAACTATTTGGTATGTGAAACAAAAAAAAGAAATAGAGAGCTTTTATAGTTGTAAAAACACTATGGCAGAATTTCATATCCAATGATGAAAACCTTTATATTGATGCGTGAGGTTAAGCGGAGCAAAAAATGCTTCATACAAACTAATGATTGCAAGTCTGATGTGAAACGAAACAACAAGACTTATCAATATACCCCACATTGATGATGTACACAACGTAAAAGAGATAATAAAGCATCTAGGTGCACATACCCAAGACGTATGAGCAAAGACTACGAGTATTGATCCTCGTTGACTCTCAAGACGAGAAATTCCTTTTGAATATGGAGAAAAATCAAGATCATCTACCATTTTTTTGTGAGTCTTGCTACATAAGTTTTGAAAAGCAATCGTTCCGCTTCCTGGGTGAGATAAAATAGGAAATAGAAATCTCGATAGACATTTTGATTGACTAGAATCGATGTGAGTAACACGAGAACTCAAAGACAATATGTTGCATATGCAAACAGACGGTCTTGTATGAACAACATACCGTTTTGCAAAAAACACACACACAGGAACAGAAACTCTAATAATAGCTGCCGTCTGTGCAACATGAAAAACTATACTTGAAAATGCTGCTGAAGAACCAGAAATAGATGATCTCATCATGTTACTTAACAAAATGTGAGCTCGTATCAGAAGAAGAGCATTTAGAACAATAGAAATTGATTGAGTGGTCTCACTATGAGGTGCGATTCATAGTGTTATTCCTGATAGAAATGAAGCTGTTACATATGCATGTGCTACTCTCTTGACCAAATGAGACGTTATTTTGGAAAATGCTCGTCACCAAGATTTGACAATCTTTTTGGAAAAAATAGATGAAGCCTGATGATGATACGAAGTCGATGATTATGGTGTGAGATTTTTTTGGAAATGACCACTGAGGGCTACTGATATCACAACAAAAATTCATCCGTGATTTATGACTGATTGGCAAGCATTGCGAGCTGTTTTGATGTGTAGTGCACACGGAACAAGTACTATTCATGAAACGATATTTTCAAATAGATTTTCTCAATATGTTGATGTTCTTACTAGTATGTGAGCGACATTTGATTTGTTTAATCCCCACGTCGAAGATCCTCAAAGATTCTATAACTTTGATCGAGAAAGTAGAGACAAAGAAAATAAACATGCAATTCATATTCAATGACCTACAGCTTTTTCATGATGAGAGTTTTTTGTAAACGATTTGAGAGCCTGAGCAACTACAATGCTAGCGGCTATGAGTGCACCCTGAAAATCTGTACTCCACAATGTATGACTCATAGACAGATGATACGAAAAAATTGACAAAAAATTACAAAAGTTAGGAGCTGATATTAGGAGAATATAATAATTAAAAACATAATAATACATATTATACACAATACGTGTGCATATTTTTTACTAGTTTAAAATAAATGATATGATAAATATCATTTTTCGTGAAAAAATGCTACACAAACAAAAAAATAAACATGAGTCACGGTCAATCAGCACATATTTTATCATACTATATACCACGATGAACAAGAACATATATCCAAAACATTTCACAACTGACGATGAAGCAGCAATGGTAATTATTGAAGATGCAGTACAGCAAGCAAAATGATTAAAACCCGTTATCCCTAACGAAAAAGAAATAATACAAAACTCTTCTTTGATTATCTATAGAGTAATAAAAGAAAAAGAATTCAAAATACTAAAGCCACTGTACGATACAAGAAAAAAGCAAGCCAAGCTCTATGGAATAATGACAACCATTGTGACGTGATCGATCATCGCATCAATCTTAGGTATTTTGTGAATACCTTCTGAAAAAGAAGTAGGACTAGGAATAGCAATTTCATGATGTTTAACAACAATATTATCTGGTATCTCTGTCAGTGAATTCACAAAAATTTTTTATAGCAAAATACTCGAAACACAAAAAAAGGAGTTAAGAATAGAATTCCTGAGAAAAGTGGTAGAAGAATCACATAAAAAATAAAAAGATCACTACATAGCATCAATCACTTCTCCATCAACGCTGTCAGTATAATATTTTTTTGTCCTCTGATGCATCATAATATATTTATGATAATTTCGTAGTATTTTTCATAGGTTGTTATTAGATATTAACAAGTATTTTCTTAGATATGGTATATTAAAAACCTGACTGTAAATCTAACATTTTTTTGTATGTACCATCTAACTGTACAAGTTCTTGGTGAGTTCCATCTTCAAGTATTTTTCACTGTTCGAAAAGTAAAATTCTATCTGCTTGGATGACAGTCTGTAATCTATGAGCTATAATAACAACTGTTTTATTCTTAAAAAGATTATGAAGTGCAATAGTAATTTGTTCTTCATTGAAACTATCAAGTGCCGATGTAGGTTCATCGAGTAAAATGATATTTGGGTTTTTGAGCATAATTTTAGCAATTGCTAGTCTCTGTTTTTGTCATCAACTTAACATTACTCACCTTTCTCAAATTTCTGTATCTAATCAATTTTCAAAATCTCGAATAAAATCACATTTTGCAAGCGAAATAACTTTTTCTAGTTCACTCTTTATTGGTTCTGCATTGAGAGCATAGACGAGATTTTCATAAACCGTTCCATCAAAAACACTTGGTTCTTGTGTTAAGTAACCAATACTTTTATAGTATGATTGTAACGAAACGTTTTCAATATTTCATTTTTTAGATGCAAACAAGACTTGTTTATCAATACGAATTTCTCAAGAATCGGGCCTTATATATCAAGCAAGAAGCTTGATTAGTGTTGTCTTACCACCTCAAGATTCACCCACAAACGCAGTTTTCGTTCATCCTTTTATAGTAAGAGAAAAATCTTGGAAAATTGGAGACTTGTCGTTATATGAAAAAAACATATTTTTGATTTGTATATTTCAAAGTCTATACATAAAAGCAACTCATTTATCATATCATAGTATCTTTGGCATGGTATCAATCAAATCTCGTAGTTTCTCTATATGAATAAAATTATCAAGAACCTTTTGATATCAATCTGTAGTTTTTAACATAAATCAACCTAGCGTTGAACTAGCTATAGAAAGTGACAAAAAGAGACCAAACGAAAAAGATCAACTATAAAAAGAAATAATAACATATAAAAGAATCAATCCAAAAAACGAATTAACAAGCATAAGTGGAATATTGAAAATTCGAAAAACCCAAGTCATTTTAGCCATTCAAGATTTTTTTGATTATCAATTCAATGAATAAATTTAGTAATCTCATCAACATAACGGAAGTTTTGTATCATTTCAGCCTTTGACATTATCATACGAACAAATAGTCTTGAATTTTGAATCTCACTATCTCTTTCATCTTGTCTATAAGGTTTAATTTTCTTATTGAAGAGATATGATGTTACTTTAACAATACATACTAACAAGAAGAAATATATTCCTATATACAACCATCAAAGATTATAAAGTACATAAATAACAATTATACATCTAAATAGTAATTCGGTCATATGATATACAATAGAATTATGCGCACTAATAAAATTATCAATTCCTTTTGATATAACTGATATTACACTTCCTGTTCCTAACTTTTCTGTTTGTGATGCATCAAACATAAAAAAAGATTGTAAATTTTTTCTCCATATAACCTTTGATAATTCATACTTCAAATTTTCTGCTCATTTTTTTCTTGTAAAAAATTTTATTAAGTAACTTAGTAAAAACATGAAGATAAATAACCATAGAGTATTTTTTACTTCTCATATATCTCAAGCCTGTACTGCATTTCAACTTTTATTAGCAAAATAAACTAGAGCCAAATCAAACAGAAACCAATTAGACATAGTAAGTATAGCTCAAATATATACTCGTTTAATTTTTCATACTGGTTCAAAAAATCTTTTCATTACCTGCCAAAATTTAATTGTTTGATTTTTTTTCATTGTCCATAAATAACATTAAAGTTGTCTATCATAATATTTTTTCAATTTTATTCTCTAATAGTCAAATATAGGTATAAGCAATTTCTTTTCCATACATAAAAACCACATATCTTTCGATATGTGGTTTTTAAATAGAGATATACTCAACGTACTTGAAATCAAAAAACTACGCAGCATCAATCACTTCTCCATCAACGCTGTCAGTATCAGGTTTTTTATCATCAGATCAATCTTTTCATGCTTCAGATTGTCCTTTACTTGCCAGTTCTTGAAATTCTTTTTCAAGTTTTGTAATGTATGTTTCAATTTCTTCTTTTTTTACATCATCTTTAGATTTTAATTCATTTCATTCTTGCAAAAGTTCATCAAGTTTTTTCTTCATATCTTCTTCAATATTGTCTTTTTGTTCTTCCATTGTTTTTTCTACTTGGTAGATTGTTTGTTCTAGTTTGTTTTTGACAGTAACAAGTTCTGCTCTTTCTTCATCAGCTTTTGAGAACTTATCAGCATCTTCTTTTGCTTTTGCAATTTCTTCATCAGAGATTCCTGTAGCTCCTTGTATAGTAACTTTTTGTTCTACTCACGTTGATTTTTCTTTTGCAGATACATGCATAATTCCATTTGCATCAATATCAAATGTTACTTCGATTTGAGGTTGTCATCTTTTCATACTACTAGGAATTCATTCGAGATTGAACTGTCCAAGTGACTTATTATCCTTTGCAAATTTTCTTTCTCATTGAGTTACATGTACAGTTACTGCTGATTGTCCATCAACTGCAGTTGTATATGTTTGAGATTTTTTGGCAGGGATAGTTGTATTTCTAGGAATCATGACATTTGCCAATCCTCATTCAACTTCTACAGCCAATGACAATGGTGTTACATCCAAAAGAAGTATATCTTGTACATCTCATTGAATAATTCATGCTTGAATAGCAGCTCACGCAGCTACGGCTTCATCAGGATTTACTGTTGCCTTTGCTTTTCTATTAAGTTGTTTTTCAATCAAATCTTTGACCCAAGGCATTCTTGTTGATCAACCAACGAGCAAAACTTGATTTATTTCGTCAGTCTCAATTTTTGCATCATTAACTGCATTTTCTAATGGATGTGCACATTTTTTGATAAGGTCTGCACTTAGTTTTTCAAAATGAGCTCTAGAAAGAGTGTAAGAAAGATTCTTTGGCGTTCCATCAGATCATGTTGTGATAAATGGAATCGTAATGTCTACTTTTTCTGTTTGAGAGAGTTGTTTCTTTGCATTTTCTGCTTCGTCTTTGATACGTTGCATTGCCATAGCATTGTCTTTTAGGTCTATTCCTTCTTTTAGTTTAAAATCCTTTACAAGTTCATCAATAATTCTTTGGTCAAAATCTGCTCATCAAAGATGAGTATCTCAACTTGTAGACAATACTTGAAATGTTCATTCTGATCAAATCTCTAGAATAGTTACATCAAATGTTCACCCTCACAAATCAAAAACAAGAACTTTTTCATCAGTATTCTTACCTTCTCCATACGTCAATGACGCAGCAGTTGGTTCATTGATAATTCTTTCTACTTTGAGTCAAGCAATTTCTCATGCAGTCTTTGTAGCATTACGTTGAGCATCGTTAAAATACGCTGGTACTGTAATTACAGCCTGAGAAATTTTTGTTCCTAGAAACTTTTCTGCATCTTCTTTCAATTTATTGAGAATAAAAGAAGAAATTTGTTCAGGTTTATATTCTTTCCCTTCAACAACAATTACAACTCCTCCATCTTTTCACTTTTTAGTTTCATATGGCATAGATTTTGCAATGTCTTTGACATCGTCATAGTTCATACCAATAAACCTTTTCACTTCATAGACAACATTTTTTGGTTCAAGTATAGCTTTTCTTTTTGCCAAATCTCATACCAACAGCTCATCTCATTTGATATAAACAATAGATGGTGTTGTTCTATTTCATTCTGCATTTGCAATAATTTCGTGTTTTCCTCACAACATGTGTGCAACACAGGAATTTGTCGTTCCCAAATCTATTCAAATAATTTTTCACATAATATAGTGTATAATATAAAAGAATTCTAAGTAGGTAGCACCCAGAGTATATACATGCTACGAAAAAATGCAAGAGTTTTTGCAGAAAATGCAAAAAAAAGCTCCCAAATGTTGGGAGTAAGCAATTAATCCTCTTTTTTGTAGACAGGATGATCAGTAATGGATTTATATAAACTAATTGCTTGATCTGTATCAAAATGTATATGTTCTTTCAGATCTCATAATAATGTTTTTTTGCTTTGAACAGTAAAACTGTTAAAAAAGTATTTGATCGTTTCCAAAAACTCTTTAAGATCTTCGTTCTCTTTTTTGAGAACGGCATAGCTTGGTAAACCTTTTTCCAAGACTTCTTTGTGATACCATTCAGATTCCTTTTCTTTTTTTTGTTTTTGTTGAAATGAATATTGTACTTTTGGAGCGTCTGGGTGAAGTGCAAACGACTTGCAAGATACAACCGTAGGATTATCACTTTTAGAAATTACAGTCAATTTGTATTCATCTTTTGTATACCAAATATACAAATCACCATTAAGATCCGATGCTTTGAGTGGATATGTGTATGAAAGATTTTTGCCTGACGCGAATGAAAATATTACTAGTTCTCGAGGTTTATTCTCCTCTTTTCAGACAAAAACAAGATTCGTGTCTTCTTTTGTTTGCATAATAGTCAATGAAAGAATCTTTTGATACCCAACGACTACTGTCATAATATCTTCATATCAACTGTTGATAGACGCATATACCAAAGACAAAATATTGTCATATCAAGAACGAGCTAATCCAAAAAGATTTCATTGTGCGTCCAAATGTACTTCTTTGATAAGGTGGTTTTCTGGAATTTGACAGACATATGAAACCTCTTTTTCTGTGTCAGTCACATGAATAAGCCCCTCTTTCACTCTATAACTAAACTCTCATGACAATCATTGCATATGTGATTGTGAGTCGTAAGGAACATGCAACAAGACTCACTGTTTTGTAATTGAAACACTTCACATGTCTAACTGTTGCATATCTCCAATAATAGCTTCAAAGTGGTTTTTTTCTTTTGCAACAATGTTTTTGAAAATAAATTTCTGGATAACATGTCCAAGCTCAACAACGATATATCCTTTGACTATAGATTTGCAGAAAAAATGAATATTGTTAACATTGCTTATGATCGCGTTGTGAAAATCCTTGCTTGCCAAAAGAGAAACGGCAGTATGCGTTTGAATATCAAAAATAAAGCAAATTCATTTATCTTCATGATGTTGAGGACTTTTGTAAATCACAAACATATTTGTTTTCTCAAATACATTTTCCAAAACATAGTATGCTCACAAATTAAGATCAAATGTTTCTGGAAGCTGAATTTGGTGGACATGACCATTTCTATCTGTATAATAAACATTATCAGACCAATACAAAATCTTACCAGAATTAGATCTAATAACTTTGTGTTTATGCCCCAATGCAAAGTCTATTCTTTCCATAGCTCCATTAGATTCTTGTAGTCTATTGACATACAACATACCGTCCATAACTTCGTAGGACACTTCGTATCACTCTTTTTCTATCACAGGTTTTGCCATTGCAATAGCATCTCATGTTGTCGTTGCTTCAGAAACTTTCGTTGTTGTGTTTTTTGATCACACTTGTGGAACCGTAGTAGAGATTGTCATCTGCTCAAAGAATATAGTAGAATAAAATATATAACTAGTATATACAAATTTGCTCTACTTTCACAAAAAAAAAGAACACTGACGGGCAGTCAGCGTTACTTTTTTGTTTTTTGTTGTATAGTTTGTTATTGAGGTAACTCGAGAACCAATCTTCCTTGAGAATCAATACTTTGCACAATAACAGTAACTGTATCTCCAACTTTAAAATGTTGTTCTACTGCTCTTCCTTTGACAGGTCACATAGATTTTCCATGTACAAGTCCAGATTTTCATTTTGGTAATGATACAAATATACCATATTGTTCTACTCTTATTACTTTTCCATCTAATGGTTTTTTGAGTGGCAAATCCTCAGCAATATCTTTGATAAGTTTGGTAGCAATATCAATATTTTCTTGAGACATATCAGAGATAAAGACCGTTCCATCATCTTGAAAATCTATTTTTACTCAATTCGCTTTTTCTATAATCTTGTCTATTGTTTCTCATCATTTTCCAATAACTTCACGTACTTTGTCTGGATTGATTTGAAAACTAGACATTTTTGGAGCAAATGGACTCAAGGCAGAACGATGCGTAGCAATCGTTTGTCCCATAAAATCCAAAATTTCATCTCTAATTGTTTTTGAGTCAGCAATTGTTTTTTGTATAATCTCTGATGTTAGACCAACTATTTTTGTATCCAATTGAATTGCAGTGACTCATGTTTTTGTTCATGCAACTTTAAAATCCATATCTCACACAAAATCTTCCGTTCACATCAAATCCGTGAGTACAGAGTATTTTGAGATAGTATCACCATTGTATTCTGTCATCAGTCACATTGCAATTCAAGCTACTGGCGCTTGCAAAGGAACTCATGCATCCAAAAGAGCTAATGTTGAAGCACAAACAGATGCTTGTGAAGTAGAACCTCATGATGCAAGACACTCAGAAACAACTCTCATTGTATAAGGAAAATCTACTTTCGATGGCAAAACATGCTCCAAGGCCTTTTCTGCCAATGCACCGTGTCAGACTTCTCTTCTTCATGGTCATCTACTCATTTTTGCTTCATTGACTGAATATCATGGGAAGTTATAATGATGCATATATCTTTGTTCAACTTGATCATCTTCCATACTATCAATGACTTGTACATCTCAAGGAGCTCACAATGTTACCGTACTAAGTACTTGTGTATCTCATCTCCAAAACAACCCAGAACCATGAGTTCTTTTGAATAATCATACTTTTGAAAGGAGTGGTCTAATTTGTGTACTATCTCTATCATCAATTCTTTTATCTTGATCTAAAGTTCTTTTTCTAATTGCATCTTTCACAACTTGAAAGACTCACATTTTGACTAGTGTTTGCGTAACGTCACTTTGAGATGAGTCTGCAATTGCACCTGCAAGTGTTGTAAGTGTAAGCGACTGAAATTCTGAAAATAATTCATTAAACGATACTTTTGTATTACCAAACAACTGAGACAACATATCGTGTGGCAAAATTGTAGCAATCGTAGCAAGTAATTCTTTTGATGGCTTTGTAACGACGATAGTTTTTGGCGTTATAGCACATCAAGACAAAAATGCAGTTTGTTGGTCACATATCATGTCAATATGTTGTTGTCCTAGTTCAAACGCTTGTAACAGAATAGATTCAGGCACTTGTTTAGCATCACATTCAATCATATTGATAAGTCATTTTGGTCATGCAACCAAAAGATTCAATTCTGTCGTTTGTCTTTGCTCACCAGTTGGATTTATAACAAACTCTCCATCAATATATCAAATTCTCACTGCTCATACAGGTCAAGCAAAAGGAATTCAGGCCAACATTGTTGTCAAAGAAGATCCAATAATACTCAACACTCACAAATCTTGTTGTTTATCTATTTGCATAGGCGTAATAGTAATCACAGTATCATTTACCATTCATTTTGGGAACAAAGGTCTCAATGCTCTATCCGTCATTCTCGCATACAAAACTGCATTGTCAGATGGTCTTCATTCTCTCTTTCTATACTGACCTCCCCCAATTTTACCCGCAGCAGGAAAATAATCTTTTCGATCAATACCAAGTGGCATAAAATCTCTGTCAGGCGAAGCATTTCTTTCCATTACTGTTGTTACCAACAATGTATTTTCTCAAATAGAAACAAGTGCAGCTCCGTCTGCTTGTGGAGCAAGCATTCAAGTACTAAAGGTAAATGACTGTCAAGCTCGATCAAAAGAGTGTTCTTTTTGGTCAAATTTCATAGAAACAATGGTCATACATATGCAAAAAAAATAAATGCGTATGAAGCCACCTAGTTAGAAATACCATCACAATACATTAGGTCTTTTGTAACAAAATACGTGAGACACTATTTCTAACTCTGTGAGACAACATACATATGCAAAGATACTACAGATACTAACAAGATTTGCAAACAAAAAACAAAATACAAAAAGCCGTGAATTGTTTCACGACTTTTTGTACAGCATACTCCAGCGATACTATTTGAGTTTTGCCTTGAGAAAATCTCTATATGAATGTTGGTTATCAATACTATCACCAGAAGATCATCCCATAGAAGTATGTAATCGCTTCAAAAACTGTGTTTTTGATTTTTTCTCTGATATTGATTTTACAAAATCCTCAAAAGACTGTCAAGATTCAGGAGTTACATTAATTTTATGATTCAAATGTTCATTGTTATAGAATTTAACTATTTTTTGTCAATTATTAGCAAACCAATTTGTAAATGAAGATCCCAACTGTCTATCATTAGTCAATGATAAATATCATCAAGGAATCCTTGTTGCATCTTCCTCTGATAAATTTGAAACAGCATCTCTCGCCTTATTCAAAAACATACTACTTCATCACTTTGAGTCATTAATAACATCTTTTTGTGCATATTTTTGCAGATCAACATAAGATTTATTTCATAAAGTTGTTTTTAGATTAAATAATTCATCTGTTTTATCTTGAATTGCAGCTTTTCTATTTCCTTCTTCATCTTCAAACTTTCTCTTCACTTTACTAATTAGTCCATCACTTCATGAAGTGAGAGAATTATAATTCATTTTTCCAAAGACAGGAGTAGCTTTTGCAATTTCAGAACCAAACGTACGAACACTTTGAACTGTGTTTTTTACAAAATCTGGTCTAGTACTAGACGCAAGATACACAAGTCATCACAAAATAATAAGTCAGACAACCATCAAGAGCATATCAGTGATGGTAGTTGCGGTATCATTTTGCCAGTTTGGTCGTATATTTCAAAGTATTGTAATACTACTATCCAACACTTGAATACTATCATTCGTAATTTGTGTACTATCATTGACAAAAATACCACCATTCTCGTTATTCACAAGAATCTTTTGCATTGTGATAAGCATAATCATACCAATTCCTATGTAAGCAATATATAATACAGGCATAAACACCAATGAAAGAAACGACATAAATCAAATATCTCATAATTTTTCATTTCCTTTAAGCCCTTCATTGAGACTAGATCCTGTCCCTTGTAGAGTCTCCAAAAAATAGAGCAAAAACATAAATGGTGAAATTGCTATAAATAACCACAAGTATACAACTCTAATAACACTTGCAACAACCAAGAGCAACATAAAAAAGGAAAACAAAATCAAGACTCATGCTTTGAGAAAAATCGTTGCGATCAAGTCTGACCAATCAGTAAAACCTGTATTATTGGTCATTGTGAGATAATCTTGTACATGAAATACAGATGTTCCAATATAAATCATTGGTCATGCGAGTGATTCTGACGTAGGAGATATTGTATCCAAAAACTCTTCTAATGTAACCTCTTCTTCTTGTATTTGGGCTTCATCTGCAGTAGCATACGTATTAGCTTGTTCATAAAACACCTCTTGAAAAGGCTGATCTCATGTATTTTGAAAATTAAGTAAGACCTTTTTGGGGAGACGAACTTTTTGATTTTGCAAGGTAGCTTGGAGCTGTTGGTCTTGGTTTATCACCAAAGATGGGAATGCACCCAAAGAAACAGTCATAATAGTACTCACATCTATAATCGCACCAACCAAAAACCAACTCATTTGTATCGCAATTCACCCAACAATAAATCACACGATAGACTTGACCAGCTGTCAGGCCGATTCTTCTTTATCAATAAAATATTTGAGAATTGTCCACAAAAACAAAAACCCAAGCAAAAAGTTAGCAAAATTTTTGGAGATATTTCGCAATTTAAACAAAGATTGATCAAGATTAATAAACTCTCCATACACAAGGTCATTGGTAAGAAGCTTTCATGCCAGTGCCGCCAGCAAAACCCATAACCACGACAACATACCAATAATAAGGTGTGCAACATTTCCAAGAGTTTGAGCCATGTCTGAATCACCTCAAGCCGCGTAGACCGCATCAAACGGCGTACACAACAAGATACCAGCAATAACACAAACAACTATGTATATGTGCAATTTTTTCATACAAGAGAAACAAAAATAAAATCTGACTGTAGTGAAGATAGGTTAGCTAGCTCTGATCTGAACTTGATTGATTTGTTGCATTCGCATTAGTGTTGTCACTAGCAGCATCTCAATCAGTAGGCACTTTTTCAGATGTCCCATTCTTATTTCCAGTCTCTTCTTTCTTCTGATCTTTTCATTTTTTATCTTTTCAATTTTTATCACCACCTTCTTCTTCATTTTCCTCTTCTTTTTCTAGGACATATTTATTAGCTTTGTCTTTTACAAGTGAGTCAAAATAGGTATCTTTTTTGAGTTTATCTATAAGTGTATCTTTTGTTTCTTGAAAAATATCCGCATTCAACAAATCAAGTGCTTTCTTTTTGTCAGCTTTGTTTTCACTTTCAGCGAGTTTTTCTATTTTTTGGACATACTCTTGTGTTAACCTCCCAACTGCTTCTGATTTTAGTTCAGATCATTTTTTATCTGTTCAAGTTTTGACTATACTCTCTCGATCTTTTGCGTTGGTATCATCGAATCATTGGATATCTCATATTGAAGCAGAGTTTTTATTTATTTTATCAATAGCATTTGATACTTTTTCTGATCATCCATCATCTGGATTAAATATTCAGTCTACAATGCTTTGTGTAGCAGCTCTTGATTCACTATTTGGTTTATCAATAAACTTCTTTTTTGCAGAATTCTCGATAGCATCTTTAAAACTTCAAATTGAGGATACACTAACTCAACCAATAGGAATTGCTGTAGCGATTCAGGTCATAGTTTTTGTAACTGATTCTGCTATTCATTTTGTCATACTTGTTGCATTGATTGCAGCAAACACAAGCGTCCACACAAGTCATAAACCAAATCCATTCATGATCAATCGTGCAAACATGTCAGCATATACTCACCCTCAAGGATGCTTAAGTCCAACTTCATAACAAACATCAAACAAACCTCGAGCATTCATACATTCTTCTGTTGCAGTTGCTCACGGTGCAATAGTCAACCCCAGTCCTTCCCGTACTTGAGAATGTTCTTGATCATAAATAGAATCTTGTAGTGTATACAAAAACAACAAACTAATTGACAATGCAAATACAGGAAGCACGGGAGCAAAGATAAGTCATATTATACTCTTTACATCAAGCTTCATACCTCAAAGTGGTAAACTATTTAGCCCTTCTTCATAAAAAACCAATCAAATAATCAAAAGCGGTGATGTTGCTATTATCACCCACAAAATACCGACTCTAATAACGAGTACGATCGCCAATGTAATCAAAGGTATGATCATCATAATTCATGTCGCTGCTTTGAGTGCAAACTCAAAAAATGTTGCATAACTTGTTTTTCATCAACCTCACCCAACAGTCGAGACATGTAGATCAGCAAAGTTAAGCATACTAACGTACAATGTAACTAATGGTCAAACAAATCATTCGGATTTTTCTAACAAATCTTTGAGAAACATACCACATCATCATTTATTGACATTTCATTCGCATCTTTTTTGAAA
>Ga0210036_1000188_pt1 | contig 74622 bp, 70 predicted proteins | sample CryGeymeta201515_FD_185469 | JGI IMG/M metagenome (GOLD analysis project Ga0210036, IMG submission 185469) | Groundwater microbial communities from Crystal Geyser aquifers in Utah, USA - Crystal Geyser metaG 2015-15 (SPAdes) (version 2) | ecosystem: Environmental > Aquatic > Deep subsurface >... | reverse complement strand
GGACAGCGCCGCGCCGCTGGCCGCTTTGGCTTGCAGCTCATGCATGTCCAGGCTGTCCATCAGGCTTTCTTTGGCCATGACAACGGCTTTTTCGGCGGTGCCGCCGATGCCAATGCCCAGAATGCCCGGCGGGCACCAGCCGGCGCCCATGGTAGGCACGGTTTTCAGCACCCAGTCCACCACCGAGTCGTTGGGGTTGAGCATGTACATCTTGCTTTTGTTTTCGCTGCCGCCGCCTTTGGCTGCCACGGTAATCTCAACCTTGTTGCCGGGAACGATGTCGGTAAAGATCACCGCGGGGGTGTTGTCCTTGGTGTTCTTGCGCTCAAACTGCGGGTCGGCCACCACGCTCTTGCGCAAGGTGTTGCTGGGGTCGGTGTAGGCGCGGCGCACGCCTTCGTTGATGGCGTCGTCCAGACTGCCGGTAAAGCCTTCCCAGCGCACGTCCATGCCCACTTTCAGGAACACGTTGACGATGCCGGTGTCCTGGCAGATCGGACGGTGGCCTTCGGCACTCATCTTGCTGTTGGTCAGAATTTGCGCGATGGCATCTTTGGCAGCTGGGCTTTGCTCGCGCTCGTAGGCCTTGGCCAGGTGGGCGATGTAGTCGGTGGGGTGGTAGTAGCTGATGTATTGCAGCGCGGCGGCGATGGATTCGATCAGGTCAGTCTGGCGAATAGCGGTACTCATGGTTTTTTGCCTTAAAAGTTGAGCGGAATTGCGTGTCTTCGGTAACATGGAAGTTTAAACCTTGCCTCGCCTACGCCAAGCTGACGCAGCTGTCTGTGTCTTTGTCAGCACGGCCAGTGGTTTGCGCACTGGCACAATAAAAACACGATGAATCTTTTTCTGGCCGTCATGACCCCGTTTCTGGCCGCGCCACTGGTGGCGTGGTTGGCGCGCAGCGGCCGTGCGCGTGCGGCGTGGGGCGCCGGTGCGACCGTGGCTGTGGCGCTGGCCTGGTTGCTGCCGTTGATGCTGGCCAGTTTTGCCGGGCGCACTGCGATCGAGCGCTGGACCTGGCTGCCCTCGGCGGGGCTGGACCTGGTGTTTCGGCTTGATGGCTTGGGGCTGCTGTTTGCGCTGCTGATTCTGGGCATTGGTGCGCTGGTCATTTTGTACGCGCACTATTACCTGTCGGCCAAGGACAGTCTGGGGCGGCTTTACGCGTACCTGCTGCTCTTCATGGGCTCGATGCTGGGCGTGGTGCTGTCTGAAAATTTGATTCAATTGCTCATTTTTTGGGAGCTGACCAGCCTTTCCTCATTTTTGCTGATCGCCTATTGGCGGCGCAATGCGGCGGCCCGGCGCGGTGCTCGCATGGCGCTGGCCATCACCGGCATGGGTGGGCTGGCCTTGCTCGGTGGCCTGGTGTTGCTCGGGCAGATGGCGGGCAGTTACGAGCTCAGCGTGGTGCTGACCCAGGGCGACGCGGTGCGCGCCCATGCGCTGTACCAACCCATGCTGCTGCTGGTGCTGCTGGGTGCGTTGACCAAATCGGCGCAGTTCCCGTTTCACTTCTGGCTACCGCACGCCATGGCAGCACCGACCCCGGTGTCGGCCTATTTGCACTCGGCCACCATGGTCAAGGCGGGAGTATTCTTGCTGGCGCGTTTGTTCCCGGTGCTCTCGGGCACGCCCGAGTGGACCTGGATTGTCGGCGGGGCTGGCCTGATCACGCTGCTGCTGGGCGCGGTAGTGGCGTTGTTCAAGCATGACATCAAAGGCTTGCTGGCCTATTCCACCATCAGTCACCTGGGGCTGATTGTGGCGCTGCTGGGTATTGGCACGCCACTGGCTGCGGTAGCGGCGGTGTTTCACATCATCAACCACGCCATTTTCAAGGCCAGCCTGTTCATGGCCGCGGGCATCATCGACCATGAATGTGGCACGCGTGACATGCGGCGCATCAATGGCCTGTGGAAGTTCATGCCACACACGGCGGTGCTGGCCATGGTGGCGGCCTCTGCGATGGCGGGTGTGCCTTTGCTCAATGGGTTCTTGTCGAAAGAAATGTTTTTTGCCGAGGCTGTGACCGCCAGCGGCCAGATGCGCCTGGGCTGGTGGCTGCCTGCCACGGTGACGCTGGCCGGGGTGTTTGCAGTGGCGTATTCGCTGCGGTTTATCCACGACGTGTTTTTCAATGGCGAGCCAATCGACTTGCCCAAGACACCGCACGAGCCACCGCGCTGGATGAAGGTACCTGTTGAAATCCTGGTGATCTTGTGCTTGTTGGTGGGCATTTTTCCGGCGCAGACGGTGGAGCCCTTGTTGGCTTTGGCTGCGGGTGCGGTATTGCAGGGGCCGTTGCCAGCGCATGACCTGGCGATCTGGCACGGTGTCAACCCGGCGCTGTGGATGAGCGTAGTGGCGTTGGCGGGTGGTGTGGCGGTGTACACCACGCGCCGCTATTTGTTTGCGCTCAACGACCGGGTGTTGGTCGGGCTCGATGGCCGGGCGGCTTTTGATCGCGTGCTGGACTTGCTGCAAAGACTGGCCGCCACCGTGGTGCGCTGGCTGGATCGCGGTTCATTGCAGACCCACACACTGGTGTTGGTTGCCACGGTGTGGGTGCTGGGCGCGGTGGGCATGTTGGGCGCTGGCGCACCGTTGGCCGGTGGGCTGGCGCTACTGCCATTGGACGGTGTCAGTCTGCTCGCCGGCGTGGTGCTCATGGTGAGTGCCCTGGCGGCAACCGTGTGGCATCGCCAGCGCCTGACGGCGTTGATTCTGGCCGGCGCGGTGGGGCTGGTGGTGGCGCTGGTGTTTGTCAAGTTTTCGGCACCCGACCTGGCGCTGACGCAGTTGTCGGTCGAAGTGGTGACTGTGGTGCTGCTGTTGTTGGCGCTTTACTTTTTGCCAGATCACAGCCCGGCAGAGTCTGGCGTGCTGCGGCGCTGGCGCGACGCCGGGGTGGCCACCCTGGCCGGTGGCGGTGTGGCGGCCCTGGCCTGGGCTGTGATGACCCGGCCGAACGTTGGCATGGCAGACTGGTTCCTGCAAAACAGCGTCAGCGGTGGCGGTGGGCGCAATGTGGTGAACGTGATTCTGGTGGATTTCCGCGGCTTTGACACGTTTGGCGAGATTACCGTGCTGGCCATTGCCGCGCTGGGTATCTTTGCTCTGCTGGAGCGCATCAATTTGCAAGTGCCTTACCCGCCGAGTGTGGCGCCGGTGTGGGACGTAGACCAGCATCCGCTGGTAATGGTCACCTTTGCGCGGCTGTTGTTGCCGCTGGCGCTGCTGGTGTCGGTATTTATTTTCTTGCGCGGCCATAACCTGCCCGGCGGTGGCTTCATTGCCGGGCTGATCACGGCGGTGGCCCTGATCATGCAGTACCTGGCCAACGGCGTGCAGTGGACGCACCAGCGCTTGCCGGCACAAACGCAGCCGCTGATGGTGGCGGGCTTGCTGGCGGCCTTGCTCACGGGTGTGGCCAGCGCTGGCTTTGGCCGACCGTTTTTGACCTCTGCCTTCGGCCACATCAGTCTGCCCGTACTGGGTGAGATGGAATGGGCCTCGGTACTGGTGTTTGATTTGGGTGTGTACTTGGTGGTGGTTGGGGCAACCCTGCTGATTCTGATCAACATGGGTCTGCTGCACCATGGCAGCCACGGGCCTGATACCGCGCTGCAAGGCGCGCGAAAGGCCGCCTGATGCAAGCGCTGCTGGCCTTGATGATTGGTGTGCTGACCGGCTGCGGCGTGTACCTGGTGCTGCGCGCGCGTACCTTTGCGGTGGCGCTGGGGCTGACGCTGCTGTCGTATGCCGTCAATTTATTTTTGTTCGCCACCGGTCGGCTGGCCATTGGCGCGCCGCCGGTGATTGGCGGTGCGCTTGTGCCAACGGATCCGTTGCCGCAGGCGCTGGTGTTGACGGCGATCGTGATCGGCTTTGCCATGACGGCGTTTGTCATCATGCTGGCGGTACGCGCCTATGCCGATCTGGGCAACGACCATGTCGATGGGCGGTCTGAACCATGAGCACCCCTTTGAACCTGCTTGACCACCTGACCCTTGCGCCGGTTCTGTTGCCGTTTGCCACGGGTTTGCTGCTGCTGAGCCTGCGTGGCCAGGCCATCGCGTTGCGGCGCGGGTTGTCCGGCTTGGGTGTGCTGCTGCAGGTGGTGGCGGCGGCGGCGTTGCTGGTTCAGGTGGACACCGGGCTGATTTCAGTCTACCGGCTGGGTGATTGGCCGGCACCCTGGGGCATAGTGCTGGTGGCCGACCGCCTGGCCGCCTGGATGGTGTTGATCACCAGCTTGCTGGCGCTGTGGGTGGTGCTGCATGCCAGCGACGGCACCGACAACCAAGGCTCGTATTTTCATGTGCTGGTGCAGTTGCAGTTGTTTGGGTTGTATGGTGCGTTCCTGACCGGTGACTTGTTCAACCTGTTTGTGTTTTTTGAAGTCTTGCTGATCGCCTCCTACAGCCTGATGCTGCATGGTGGGGGGGCTGCGCGCGTGCGCGCCGGGTTGCATTACGTGGTGCTCAATTTGCTCGGGTCGGCGGTGTTTTTGTTGGCGGCGGGTTTGATTTACGCCAGCATGGGCACGCTCAATCTGGCCGACCTGGCGGCCAAGGCAGCGCAGGTCACACCCGATAACCTGGGACTGGCGCGCACCGGCGGCTTGTTGTTGCTGGTGGTCTTTGCGCTGAAAGCTGCGCTGCTGCCCTTGAGTCTGTGGCTGCCCGGCACTTACGCGGCCGCACCGGCACCGGTGGCGGCCCTGTTTGCCATCATGACCAAGGTGGGTGCCTACGCCATCTTGCGGGTGGCGACCTTGATTTATGGTGACTCGGCCGGTGATCTTGCGGGTTTGTTTGCGCCCTGGTTGCTGCCCGCGGCGTTGGCAACACTGGCCGTGAGCATGCTGGGTGCGCTGGCCGCGCAAGATTTGCGCCGCCTGACGGCGTGGTTGGTGGTGGCCTCGGTGGGCACCTTGTTGACCGCGTTTTCGCTGGGTCAGGCCGGGGTGGCTGCCGGTTTGTACTACCTGCCGCATGGCACGTTTGCCGCGGCGCTGCTGTTTTTGCTGGCCGAGGCGTTTTCGCGCCGACGCTCAGACAGCCAGGACCGGTTTGTGGCCGACCAGGACATGCCGCACCATGCCCTTTGGGGCGCCTTGTTTTTTGCCGCTGCGGTGGCGGTGGCGGGCCTGCCGCCGCTGTCGGGGTTTGTCGGCAAGTTCCTGATTTTGCGGGCGTCATCAGAACAGCCCGCAGTTTGGGCCGTGATTCTGCTCACTGCTGTACTGGCGCTGGTGACGCTGGTGCAGGCCGGCAGTCGGCTGTTTTTCAGCCCGGCACGGGCCTTGGCAGCGCGTGATCCGCGGGCGCTGGAGCCCGCCAGTGTGCATCTGGAGGCGTTGGCCATCGTTGGCTTGCTGGGCCTGATTGTTGCGCTGACCGTGGCTGCCGGGCCCGCCTACGACTACGCGTTGGCCACTGCCGCCCAGTTGGCCGACCCGGCTATCTACATTCGCGCGGTGTTGGAGGGTAAGCCATGAAACGCTGGCTGGCGCACCCGGTGCTGACGGTGTTGTTGATGGTGTTGTGGCTGCTGCTCAACAACAGCGTGGCGTTGGCGCACGTGGTGCTGGGCTTGTTGCTGGGACTGGGCATTGTCCGCGTGACGCAGTCTTTTTGGCCCGAGCCCTTGCGCATCTACAAACCCTGGGTGCTGTTGCGCTTTACCGGCATCTTTTTGTGGGACATGGTAGTCGCCAACTTTTCGGTGGCTTGGCTGATTCTGCGGGGGCCGGCCCAACTGCGCCCAGCTTTTGTGGTGGTGCCGCTGGACATCCGCAATCCGTTTGCGTTGAGCTTGCTCGCCAATGCCACTTGTCTGACACCGGGGACGGTGTCGGCGCGTTTGTCGGCGGACCACCGGTCTTTGCTGGTACACGCGCTGGATATGGATTCACCCGAGGCCGTGATCACCTCGATCAAAACGCGTTTTGAAGCCCCGCTAATGGAGATTTTTGAATGTTGAATCTGGCTTTGACGGTGGGATTTGCGCTGGTCGGTGTGGCCTTCGCCCTGAGCTTTGGACGCCTGCTGATCGGGCCCGATGCCACGGACCGCGTGTTGGCGCTGGACACCTTGTACATCAACGCCATTGCGCTGCTGGTGTTGCTGGGCATCCAGCTGGCCAGCCCGCTGTATTTTGAGGCGGCACTGCTGATAGCGCTGATGGGCTTTGTCGGCACCGTGGCCTTAGCCAAGTACTTGTTGCGGGGAGACATCATCGAATGAGCACGCTGGTTGAATTCATTTTGTCGGTGTTGGTGGTGGCCGGCGGGGTATTTACCCTGATCGGCTCGCTGGGCTTGTGGCGCATGCGCGATTTTTATACCCGGCTTCATGGGCCAACCAAGGCCACGACGCTGGGGGTGGGGTGCCTGCTGGTGGCATCGTCGGCTTTTTTCAGCATCACCGGCGACGGCTGGAGCCTGCACGAAGTGCTGGTGAGCTTGTTCCTGTTCATCACCGCGCCGATTTCGGCGCACCTGATGACCAAGGCGGCGTTGCACCGGCATCTGGCATCGCTGGCCAGGTTGCCCTCGACACCTCCCATATCGACCGATTCGCGCTGATCCATGGTTGACTGGTCCCTCATGGGTGGTTTCGCTGGCGGTGTCGGCCTGTTCTTGCTGGGCATGGGACTGATGACCGACGGGCTGCGCCTGGCCGCTGGTTCAGCGCTGGAGCGCACGCTGGCGCGTTCGACCCGCACGCGCTGGCACGGCCTGGCTACTGGTACGCTGGTGACGCTGTTGGTGCAGTCGTCCAGCGCGGTAACGGTGGCCACCATTGGGTTTATCAATGCCGGATTGCTGACGCTGGGGCAGGCCATCTGGGTTCTGTTTGGCGCCAATGTGGGAACCACCATGACCGGCTGGCTGGTGGCGCTGGTCGGGCTGAAGTTCAAGATTGACGCATTGGCTTTGCCTTTGATCGGGTTGGGCATGCTGTTGCGCCTGACTGGTGCAGGCCAGCGACGCGGCGCTCTGGGCACGGCGCTGGCCGGGTTTGGTGTGCTGTTTTTGGGTATTGATTTACTGCGGGTGACGTTTACCGACTTTTCGGCCGGGATGCAGCTGCCCACGGGCACCGGTGCGGTTGACGTGCTCTTGCAGGTCGGTATCGGGGTGGCGTTGACGGTGTTGATGCAAAGTTCAAGCGCCGCGCTGGCCATCGCGCTGACAGCCGCGCAGGGCGGCCTGCTGGGTGCGCAAGGCGCTGCAGCGGTGGTGATTGGTGCCAACATCGGTACGACGGTCACCGCGGTGATTGCCGCGATCGGTGCGACGGCCAATGCCAAACGAGCGGCCGCCGCGCACATTGCCTTCAACCTGCTCACCGGTACGGTGGCCCTGCTGATGTTGCCTTGGCTGATTGAAGTGTTTGACCTGCTGCGTCAGAGCTTGGGTCTGGGTGAAGCGCCAGCGGTCAAACTGGCGCTGTTTCACACCGCGTTCAACGTCTTGGGTGTCCTGTTGATCTGGCCGTTGGCGGCTGGACTGACCCGGTTTTTGCAGGCCAGGTTTGTCTCGGGCGAGCAGCAAGTGGCGCAGCTGCGCTATCTGGACGATACGGTGCTTGCGGTGCCAGCGCTGGCGCTGGATGCCTTGCAGCGTGAAATTGACCGACTGGGTGACCTGGCACGGCAGCACCTGCGCGCGACGCTGACTGGCGCACCCGCGAGTGAGACTGGCGTGACGGAATTGGGCGAAGCCATCGCCCGGTTTATTGCGCGGCTTAACCGCGCCAGCATGCCCGCTGACAGCGCCGAGCGCTTGCCGCAATTGCTGCGGGTGGTGCGCTACCACGAGGCGGTAGCCGAATTGGCGAGTGAAGCGTTCCAGCTGCTGGCCCAGTGTGAGCGTTCTTCGCTAGGCACGGGGTTGGAAGACCCGTGGCAACAACAGTCGCAGGCTTTTTTGGACCAGTTGGCAACTGATTTGGCAACAAGGTCTGACCTTCAGGCCTTGTTGCCACCCTGGGAAGCTGGCTACCAGCGCTTGAAAGCCGCATTGCTACAGGCGGGCACGCACAGTGACATGAGCGTCACCCAGATGGATCTGCGTCTGCGCGCACTCAGCGCACTACACCGGGCGCTGGCGCAGGCGCTAAAAGCAGCGCAGCTGCGCCGCGATATTTTTGCCGGTGAAACGGTGAGCTGACCGTGGCCGATGCGAAAAGCCAAACTATTGCGCCAAGCTGGCGCAAGTGGCTCCCGACGCGCGAGCGTCTGCTGGCCAACCGCTGGTTGGCTTGGTTGGCTCCCTGGTTGGGTCATCCGGCGCTGTGGCATTGGTCGCGGCACGGTGTGGCCCTGGGAGTTGCATTGGGCGTCTTTTTTGGCTTGTTGATCCCGATTGCGCAGATTCCGGTCACCGCAGCAGCGGCGGTGGTGTTGCGCGCCAATTTGCCTGCGGCGGCGGCCAGCACCTTGATCAGTAACCCGGTGACGTTTGCGCCTTTGTATTACGCGGCGTTTGAACTGGGCAGTTGGGTCACGGGTGAAGCCACGCCGCCGTTGACGCCATTCGATGCCAGCGCCGATGAAGCTGCAACGCTTTCGGTTTGGGAGCGCATCCGTGCCTTGGGCAAGCCGCTGATGGTCGGGCTGGCGCTGCTGGCCGTCGCCAGTGGCGCGCTGACCTACGGTGTGATTTACCTGGTCTGGGGTGTGCGCACCCGCTGGCGGCGCCGGCGCCGCCGCCGCGTCAATTCAATGGTGCGCTGAATGCGCTGGCGGGCTCATCAGCCGGTCGGTGTAGGCAATCGCCATGGCTGACAGCAAAAAGGTGATGTGAATCACGGTTTGCGCAATCAGCACCTTGTCGGTGTAATTTGCCGCGTTGATAAAGGTTTTGAGCAGGTGAATCGAACTGATACCGATGATCGACATCGCCAGCTTGACCTTGAGCACCGAGGCGTTGACGTGGTCGAGCCACTCGGGTTGATCCGGGTGGCCGTCGAGATTGATGCGTGAGACAAAGGTCTCATAGCCGCCCACAATCACCATGATCAGCAGGTTGGAGATCATCACCACGTCAATCAGCGCCAGCAGCACCAGCATGATGACGGTCTCGTTGAGGTGGGTGATCGGTGCATCGGTGACATAGCCAATGCTTTCGACCAACGCGGCCAGAGCCGTCTGGCTGCCAAAAGCGGCTTCCAGCAAATGCAGCAATTCCACCAAAAAGTGATAGACGTAAACGGCTTGGGCAGCAATCAGACCCAGATAAAGGGGCAACTGCAGCCAGCGGCTGGCAAAAATCAGGCGCGGAATCGGGCGCAGCGTGGGGCTTTTTTCGGGAATCGGAGACGACATGGCGTTGGGTAAATACTATGGTGGTGCGCGAGTTTATCGCGCTACCATGTCAGCGTCCCGACAGTCAGTAGCATGTAAGTGCCAGCCATGACATTAGCGGGCGTTTTTTGTTTAACTAGAGGAGACTTATCTGTGACTACACCGACCACCGCTGTTGAATCCCTGCTGATTGAGAACCGGGTTTTCCCGCCCAGCGACGCGACCGTTAAAGCCGCCCGTATTCAAGGCATGGAAGGCTACAACGCCTTGTGCGCTGAAGCCGAAAAAGATTTCGAGGGCTTCTGGGCCCGTCTGGCCCGCGAAAACGTGGTCTGGAGCAAGCCCTTTACCAAGACGCTTGACGAGTCCAACGTGCCTTTCTACAAGTGGTTCGAAGACGGCGAACTCAACGCCTCTTACAACTGTCTCGACAAGCACATGGGCACGCCCAACGAAAACAAAGTTGCTGTCATTTTTGAAGCTGACGGCGGTGAAGTCACCAAAACAACCTACAAGGAACTGTTGGCCAAGGTCAGCCAGTTTGCCAACGCCCTGAAAGCACGCGGCATCAACAAGGGCGACCGCGTCCTGGTCTACATGCCCATGGGTCTGGAAGGCGTGGTGGCGATGCAAGCCTGCGCCCGCATTGGCGCAACGCACAGCGTGGTGTTTGGTGGCTTCTCGGCCAAAGCGCTACAAGAACGCATCATTGATGCAGGTGCTGTGGCTGTGGTCACTGCCAACTACCAATTGCGCGGCGGCAAAGAGCTGCCCCTCAAAGGTATTGTGGACGAAGGCCTGGGCTTGGGCGGCTGCGAGTCGATCAAGACCGTGTTTGTGTTTGAACGCACCGCTTCCAAGTGCAACATGGTTGCTGGCCGCGATATCACCTTTACCGAAGCATTGGCGGGTCAAAGCACCGAATGCGCGCCGGTGATGGTCGGGGCCGAGCACCCGCTGTTCATTTTGTTCACCTCTGGCTCGACCGGCAAACCCAAGGGTGTGCAGCACTCGACCGGTGGCTTCCTGTTGTGGGCCAAGCTCACCATGGACTGGACGTTTGACCTCAAGCCCAGCGACATTTTCTGGTGCACCGCTGACATCGGCTGGATTACCGGCCACGCTTATGTGGCATATGGCCCGTTGGCAGCAGGCGCCACACAAATCATCTTCGAGGGCATCCCGACGTACCCGAACGCCGGGCGCTTCTGGCAGATGATCGAGCGCCACAAGTGCAGCATTTTCTACACTGCACCTACCGCGATTCGCTCGCTGATCAAGTCGTCGGAAAGCGATGCCAAGGTGCATCCCAACGCGTCTGACCTGTCGAGCCTGCGCATTCTGGGTACGGTGGGCGAGCCCATCAACCCTGAAGCCTGGATGTGGTACTACAAGAACGTTGGCCAAGAGCGTTGCCCGATTGTGGATACCTTCTGGCAGACCGAAACCGGTGGCCACATGATCACGCCGCTGCCGGGCGCCACGCCGCTGGTGCCGGGTTCTTGCACGTTGCCGCTGCCGGGCATCATGGCTGCCATCGTCGACGAAGCAGGCCATGACGTACCCAACGGATCGGGCGGCATGCTGGTGATCAAGCGCCCCTGGCCGTCGATGATCCGCACCATCTGGGGCGATCCGGAACGCTTCAAGAACAGCTACTTCCCGCCGGAAATGGGTGGCCACCTGTATCTGGCAGGCGACGGTGCGGTGCGCAGTGCGGACCGAGGTTATTTCCGCATCACCGGCCGCATTGACGACGTGCTGAACGTGTCGGGTCACCGCATGGGTACGATGGAAATCGAATCTGCACTGGTGGCCAAGACTGACCTGGTGGCTGAAGCCGCCGTGGTAGGCCGTCCTGACGACCTAACCGGTGAAGCCATTTGCGCTTTTGTCGTGCTCAAGCGTGGTGTGCCCTCGGGTGACGAAGCGAAGCAAATTGCCAAAGACCTGCGTGACTGGGTGGCCAAGGAGATTGGCCCGATCGCCAAGCCCAAAGACATCCGCTTTGGCGAGAACCTGCCCAAGACACGCTCTGGCAAGATCATGCGCCGCTTGCTGCGATCGCTGGCCAAGGGTGAAAATATCACCCAGGACACCTCGACGCTGGAAAACCCGGCGATTCTGAATCAACTCGGTCAGACTTATTGATGTTATAAAAATAAGAGCATTCAGCGCTTTCCTTTAAAGGGCTGGATGCTTTTTATATGCATCATTCCTGGCGAATGGGCCAAGCAAAAAAAAGCCCGCATCCGCGGGCTTTTTTGCTGAGGTAACGGCTTTATTTCAGCGACAGTACCCATTTCACCAAGGTCTCGGCTTCAGCTTGGTTGACCTGCGGATTGGCTGGCATCGGTATCGCGCCCCATACGCCTGAGCCACCCTTCATGACCTTGGCGGCCAATTTTGGTGTGACATTCTGCCCCGCATATTTGGCGGCAATGTCTTTGTAAGCGGGTCCGACAACTTTTTTGTCGACGGCATGGCACGCCAGACAATTTTTTTTCTTTGCCAGCGCTTCATCGGCCAGGACGGTCGACGACAGCACTGAAATCGACAACAATGCAAAAAGTACGCGTTTCATGAAAAAGTCCTTTGTGAAGCGGTGACAAGGTCTATAACGCCATTGTATGAGTTGCGGTTGACCGCGTTGGCGCCAAATCCCAACGGCTGCTGCGACAATGTGAACCGATTTTGTAGGAGTCATTGTCATGTACTTTGTTGGTTTGGGCCTGGTGTTCCTGGTCATGAAATATTTTGAATGGGGCCCGGTGGCGCTTTGGTCATGGTGGCTTGTTTTGGCACCATTTGCTTTGACGGTGATATGGTGGACCTGGGCGGACAACTCGGGCTATACCAAGCGCAAAGCCATGGAACGTGAAGATCAGCGACGTGAAGCGAGACGCGAGCGCACCAAGCGGGCGCTGGACGCCAATTTCCTGAGCACGCGCGACAAGCGCTAAGCCATAATCAAGCGTCATTTCCATTTTTTATTCGGAATTCACCATGCCCGTTTACCGCTCCAAAACCACCACTGCCGGCCGCAACATGGCCGGTGCCCGCTCACTCTGGCGCGCCACCGGCATGAAAGATGGCGACTTTGACAAGCCCATCATTGCGGTGGTCAATTCGTTCACACAGTTTGTGCCGGGTCATGTGCACCTGAAAGACCTGGGTCAACTGGTGGCGCGTGAGATTGAAGCGGCAGGCGGCGTGGCCAAAGAATTCAACACCATTGCGGTGGACGACGGCATTGCGATGGGGCACGATGGCATGCTCTACAGCCTGCCGAGCCGCGACATCATTGCCGACAGCGTGGAATACATGGTCAACGCCCATTGCGCCGATGCCATGGTGTGCATCAGCAACTGCGACAAGATCACCCCCGGCATGCTGATGGCCGCCATGCGGATCAACATCCCGGTGGTGTTTGTGTCGGGCGGGCCGATGGAAGCCGGTAAAACCAAACTGAGCGTTTTCAAACTTGATCTGGTCGATGCCATGGTGATGGCCGCAGACGACAAGGTGTCTGACGCCGATGTGGCCGAGGTGGAGCGTAGCGCTTGCCCCACCTGTGGTTCTTGCTCGGGCATGTTCACCGCCAACTCGATGAACTGCCTGACCGAGGCGCTGGGCTTGTCACTGCCTGGCAATGGCACCTTGGTGGCCACCCATGCCGACCGTGAACAACTGTTCAAACGTGCCGGGCATTTGATTGTGGACTTGTGCAAACGCTATTACGAGCAGGACGATGCCACGGTGTTGCCGCGCTCGATAGGCTTCAAGGCGTTTGAGAACGCCATCACGCTCGATATCGCCATGGGTGGCTCCACCAACACCATTTTGCACATTCTGGCGGTGGCGCAAGAGGCTGGCATTGACTTCACCATGGCCGACATTGATCGTGTCTCGCGCAGCGTGCCGCAGTTGTGCAAGGTGGCTCCGAACACGCAAAAATTTCACCTCGAAGACGTGCACCGCGCCGGCGGCATCATGGCCATTTTGGGTGAGCTGGATCGCGCTGGCAAACTGCACACCGATGTGCCCACGGTGCACGCCAAAACCCTCAAACACGCGCTGGACTTGTGGGACATTGCCAGCAACCCTTCGGCCGACGTGCAAACTTTTTACAAAGCGGGTCCTGCAGGGGTTCCGTCCCAGGTCGCTTTTAGCCAAAAATCGCGCTGGCCCAGCCTGGATGTGGATCGTGCTGAGGGTTGCATTCGCTCCGGTGTCAACGCCTATTCACAAGAGGGTGGCCTGGCGGTGCTGGTGGGTAATATTGCGCTCAATGGCTGCGTGGTTAAAACCGCAGGTGTGGACGAATCCTTGCTGGTGTTTGAAGGCCCGGCCTATGTGACCGAGTCGCAGGACGAAGCGGTGGCCGACATTCTGGGCGACAAGGTCAAGGCAGGTGACGTGGTGATCGTGCGCTACGAAGGCCCCAAAGGCGGCCCCGGTATGCAAGAGATGCTCTACCCCACCAGTTACATCAAGTCCAAAGGTCTGGGCAAAGCCTGCGCGCTGCTGACCGATGGGCGTTTTTCAGGCGGCACCTCGGGCTTGTCGATTGGCCACGCCTCGCCCGAAGCGGCAGGCGGTGGTGCCATTGGCTTGATTCGCCAGGGCGACCGCATCCGCATTGACATTCCCAACCGTTCCATCAATGTGCTGCTGTCAGATGCCGAGCTGGCCAAGCGCCGCGCTGAGCAAGACGCGCTGGGCTGGAAACCGGCCAAGCCACGGCCACGCAAGGTGTCGGCTGCGCTCAAGGCTTATGCCAAGTTGGTGATGTCGGCCGACAAGGGCGCGGTGCGTGACCTGTCCTTGCTGGAAGACTGATCCGTCGGCAATGCTGCTTCATCCGCAAATTAATCCGATAGCGTTGCAACTCGGTCCGCTGGCCGTGCATTGGTACGGGCTAACCTACCTGGCGGCCTTCGGTCTATTCATCTGGCTGGCGCGCCTGCGCCTGCACCACGAGCCCTTTGCCTCGCTCAAGGGTACCCAGGCCTGGAGCGCCCGTGATGTTGAAGACATCCTGTTCCTGGGCGTGATGGGTGTCATCCTGGGCGGACGCATCGGTTACTGCCTGTTTTACAAGCCAGGCTACTACGCCGCACATCCGCTGGAGGTGTTTGCGGTGTGGCAGGGTGGCATGAGTTTTCATGGCGGCATGCTGGGCGTGATTGTGGCGGAGGTCTGGTTTGCCTGGTCGCGCAAACGGCCGCTGCTGCAGGTGGCTGACTTTGTGGCCCCTTGTGTGCCGACCGGTCTGGCCATGGGGCGATTGGGCAATTTCATCAACGGTGAGCTCTGGGGCAGGGTGGCCAGCCCTGATTTGCCTTGGGGCATGGTGTTTCGCGGTGCCGGCGACTTGCCACGGCATCCGTCGCAGATTTACCAGTTTTTGCTTGAAGGGTTGTTGCTGTTTGTGTTGCTGTGGCTGTACGCACGCCAGCGGCGCCAGCGCGGGCAGGTGGCGGCAGCGTTTTTGTTTGGCTACGGCGTACTGCGTTTTACGGCTGAATTTTTCCGCGAGCCCGATGCGTTTTTGGGGCTGCTGGGTTTGGGCCTGAGCATGGGGCAGTGGCTGTGCGTGCCGATGATCCTTGGCGGTACCGGGTTGTGGTTCTGGGCCCGCGCACAACCGTTAAAGTTATAAGAGAAATTGGCCTCTAGCCCTTATTCTATAAGCGCAAGCAGCTATTCATAATATAGTATTTCGGATACTCTTTTTTCATATCACCTGCCATGTCTGCTCGCGTTACCTGCCACTTCGACCATGGTGTGGCCCACGTTACCCTGAGCTATCCCAAGCGCTTCAACGCCATGAGCCGCTCCATGTGGCGCGAGCTGGGCTCCATTTTTGAGAACATTCAACACAGTGCTGACGTGCGTTGCGTGTTGGTGGCAGGGCACGGCGCGCATTTCTGCGCAGGTGGTGACATTTCCGAGTACGCCAGCTTCCGGTTCGAAGAGGCGAGTTTGCGTGCGTTTCACGAGCAGGATGTCTGGGGTGCACTGGATGCGATGTCGCGCTGCGACGTGCCGATGGTGGCGCAGATCGCTGGCAACTGCATGGGTGCGGGTGTTGAGATTGCTAGTTGCTGCGACCTTCGCCTGAGTGCCGAGTCGGCTCAGTTTGGCGCGCCGATCGCCAAGCTTGGTTTTCCCATGGCGCCGCGTGAGGTAGCGCTGGTCGGGCGCGAGTTGGGGCTGAATACGGCCCGGCAAATGCTTCTGGCGGCAGCGGTGTTCACCGCGCCCGAGCTCTTGCAGCGTGGTTTTTTGAGCCGGGTGGTGGCCGATGTCGACCTGGCCGCAGTGGCACAGGCCACGGTGCAGCGGATCACCGCCCTGGCGCCGCAGGCGGCACGCCTGAACAAGCAAACCATTCGCACATTGAATCAGCATCCAGCCCTTATGAGTAATTCGATCGATGCTACATCTTTTGGTGCAGATGACGGGTTGTTGGGTGACTTGCTGGCGCATGCCTATGATTACGCCAGTAGCGCCGAGCAACGCGAAGGTATCCATGCCTTTCTGGAAAAACGCCAGCCCCGGTTCTGATGGTTCACTGGTTTGAGGAGAAACCTTGACAGAAAAAAATTGCAATTTGTACGCGCATCTACGTCACGCGTTTCCGTCTTATCTGGACGCTTGTGCAGTGGAGACTGACACTGGTCTGTTGTACAGCTGGCGCGACCTGGAGCGTGGTACGGCGGTGCTGGCCAATTTTTTGTACTCGCTTGACTTGGCGCCTGGCGCGCGCGTGGCCGCCCAGGTAGACAAGTCGGTTGAAGCGCTGATGCTGTACCTGGCTACCCTGCGTGCGGGCTATGTGTTTTTGCCGCTCAACACGGCGTACCAAAGCGCCGAAGTAGCGTATTTCATTGGCGACGCCAAGCCCGCGGTGGTGGTGTGCACTGCCAGAAACTTTGACTGGGTCAGCAAGCTGGCGTTCAAGGCGGGAACGCAGTGGGTTTTCACCCTGAATGATGATCGAACTGGCAGTTTGCTGGAGCGTGCCGTGCACGCCTCGGACCAGCCGTTGTGTGCCGCCAGGAAGGCCGAGGATGTGGCCGTCATCATCTATACCAGCGGAACGACCGGGCGGTCCAAAGGCGCCATGCTGACGCACGGCAACATGCTGAGCAACGCCCTGGTGCTCAAGGATTGCTGGGGCTGGCGCAGCGCAGCGCAGGGCGGCGATGTGCTGATCCATGCGCTGCCGATCTTTCATGTGCACGGTCTTTTTGTCGCCATTCACGGCGCGTTAATCAACGGCAGCAAGATGATCTGGCTGTCCAAATTTGACCCCAAAAGAGTGGTTGAAAAATTGCTGCAAGCGACAGTTTTCATGGGGGTACCAACGCTTTATGTGCGTCTGCTGGCTGAGCCGGGTTTGACTCAAGCGGCTTGTGGCCACATGCGCCTGTTCATTTCTGGCTCAGCACCCTTGCTGATGGATACCTTCAAGGCCTGGCAGGCCCGCACCGGCCACACCATCCTGGAGCGTTACGGCATGAGCGAAACCATCATGCTGACCTCCAACCCCTACCGGGGCGAGCGCCGCGGTGGCACCGTCGGTGCGCCGCTGCCGGGTGTGTCCTTGCGGGTGGTCGACGAGCGCAATGCACCGCTTGCTGCTGGCGAGATCGGCGATATTCAGGTCCAAGGCCCCAACGTGTTTGCCGGTTACTGGCGCATGCCGGAGAAAACCGCAGCCGAGTTCACGGCGGACGGCTTTTTCAAAACGGGCGATGTCGGCAAACAGGATGCGCAAGGGTACGTGACCATCGTCGGGCGCAGCAAGGACCTGATCATCAGCGGCGGTTACAACGTTTATCCTGCCGAGTTGGAGAGCTTTATCAATGACTTGCCCGGTGTGGCCGAAAGTGCGGTGGTGGGCGTGCCGCATCCGGACTTTGGCGAGGTGGGGGTGGCAGTGGTGGTGCCCCGTGCGGGAGCCAAGGTTGCGGCAGATGACGTCTTGGTGCAAATCAAGGCCAGTGTGGCCAACTACAAGGTACCCAAGCAATGTTTCGTGGTCTCTGACTTGCCGCGCAACGCCATGGGCAAGGTCCAGAAAAACCTGTTGCGCCAGCATTACGCTGGTGACCCGCGCGGCACCGACTGATGTCTTCGGTGTGATTACTTTCATGACGGGTGCAGCATGACCTTCAAAGCACTGGTGGTTGACGATTCGCAGGACAACCTGACCCTGGTTGAAGAATTGCTGGGGCGCATGGGCGATATTGAGACCATCGGGTTTACCAGCGCACTGCGTGCGCTCGGCTGGCTACGGGACCATGACGCCGATCTGGTGCTCGTCGATTACATGATGCCCGAACTCAACGGGACCGAGTTCATTCGCCGGTTGCGCGCTGTAACTGGCAAAGCCGAAGTGCCGGTGTTGATCATTACCGCCAACGATCAGAAACACATCCGCTATCGGGCGCTGGACGCGGGTGCGACCGATTTTCTGTCCAAGCCGCTGGACAAGGTTGAATTCATGGCACGGGTCAGCAACCTGTTGCAGTTGATTGTGGGACGAAAGGCTCTGAAAGACCGGGCGTCCTGGTTGGCCGATGAGGTGCGCAAGGCCACCGCCGAGATTGTCCAGCGAGAGCGCGAGACGGTGATCCGTTTGTCCAAGGCAGCCGAGTACCGCGATCCGGAGACCGGTGCCCATATTTTGCGCATGGCGCATTATTCGGAGTTGATTGCCAGGGGTTTGGGGATGTCCAAGGCTGAACAGGAACTGATCCTGGAGGCTGCGCCGATGCATGACATCGGTAAAGTTGGCATTTCGGACAATATTTTGCTCAAGCCGGGTCGATTGACGCCCGAAGAGTTTGAGGTGATGAAGCAGCACGCTGCCTATGGGTTCGAGATTTTGCAGGACAGTTCGTCGCGCGTGCTGCAGGCGGGTGCCGCTATCGCGCTGGGACATCATGAAAAGTACGACGGCACAGGCTACCCGAATGCGCTGGCGGGTGCAGCGATACCGATTTTCAGCCGCATTGTGGCTGTGGCCGATGTCTTTGACGCGTTGACCTCAGAGCGGCCGTACAAAAAAGCCTGGTCGCTCGAACAAGCTGCGGAGCACATCAAGATGGGTGCGGGAACGCACTTTGACCCCAAATGCGTGGCGGTGTTTGTCTCGCACTGGAGTGAAGTGCTGAAAATACGTCAGCGCTTCAAGGACGGCCACTGAAGCGTTGACCGCTCGTTTTTTAGCGCAGTACCAGCACCGGAATGTGCGAGTGCGTCAGCACTTGCTGCGTCTCGCTGCCCAGCAGCAGGCGCTTGACGCCATTGCGACCATGCGAAGCCATGACGATCAGATCGCATTTGTGTTTTTTTGCCGACGCAATGATGGCATCTGAAACAATGTCGGATTTGATGGTCAGCGCCTTGGTCTTGACGCCCTGCAGCTCAGCTGCTTTTTTGACGTCGTCAACCACCGCTTGCCCTTCTTCGGCCCATTGCTTTTCGATGCGACCCACCTCGGCGGCCTGCAGCGCGAGGCCGCCCTCGAAATAACTTTGGGGGTAACGGGGAACCACTTTGAGCGCGACCAAGTCGGCACCAGCTAACGCTGCCAAAGAGATGGCGCTGCTGACGGCTTTCTTTGACAGTGATGAACCGTCGGTTGCAACCAGAATTTTGTCGTACATAGTGAACTCCTGTTGGTTGACAGGGTCAGCATACGCCTATACTTTTCGTTCATATTGATTTGGGTCAGAAATTTGTTGACTTCACCTGAAACCTGCAAGCTGCCTGGCGACGGTCCCGCTGCCCCATCGCTGGCAGCGATGCATTTGCTGGACGACGAATCTGAGTGGTCTGCGTTTAGCCGGCCGGTGCCGGATGGCTTGGGTCGCTGGGAATCCAATGTGATGATCGAGGGCATGCACTGTGCTGCCTGCGCGTTGACGGTGGAAGATGCACTCAAAGGGGTGGCGGGCGTGGTCTCGGCCGACGTCAGCTCCGGGAGTCAGCGCGCGAGGGTGGTCTGGCAAGCAAACCAAGTGGCACCGTCGCGCTGGATGCAGGCAGTTCAAGATTCGGGGTACCGTGCCGTTCCGGCCAATGACACCTTTAGTCGCGAGCGACGCAAACGCGAATCACGCCAAGCTTTGTGGCGTTTGATGGTGGCGGGGCTGTGCATGATGCAGGTGATGATGTACGCCTATCCTGCTTACGTTGCCGAGCCGGGTGACTTGTCTGCCGAGATGGAACGTCTGTTGCGCTGGGCTTCCTGGGTATTGACCTTGCCAGTGATTTTTTTCTCTTGCGGACCTTTTTTCTCCAGCGCCTGGCGTGATGTGGTGCACCAACGCATCAGCATGGACCTGCCGGTTGCGTTGGGCATGCTGATCACTTTTGTCGTCAGCACCGCTGGCACATTTGATCCAGCGGGAATTTTCGGGCGCGAGGTTTATTTTGATTCGCTCACGATGTTCGTTTTCTTCTTGCTAACGGGGCGCTGGTTCGAACTGCGTTTGCGCGACCGCACGGCCGGTGCCCTGGAGGCGCTGATGAATCGTTTGCCAGAGGGAGTGGACCGACAGCTCGCCGATGGCCAGTTTGAGCGGGTGGCGATTCGTCGCTTGCAAGTGGGTGATCTGGTCCGGGTACTGCCCGGGCAGGCGTTTCCCGCCGATGGCGTGCTGGTTCGGGGACAGACGTCTGTCGACGAATCGCTGTTGACAGGGGAGTCCAAACCGGTGGCGCGTGCCAGTGGCGACGAGGTGATTGCAGGTAGCCACAATCTGGCGGCCATGGTGATCGTGCGGGTGACGCGTCTGGGTGACGAGACGCGCTTCGCACAAATCGTCAGATTAATGGAGAGCGCTGCTACCAGCAAGCCCAATTTGGCGCGGCTGGCCGATCGCATCGCCAGACCGTTTCTGATGGCTGTGTTGATCGCTGCGGCAGCGTCGTGTGCATTTTGGTGGCGCACTGACCCTGAAAACGCGTTGATGGTCGCAGTCGCGGTTCTGGTGGTGACGTGCCCGTGCGCGCTGTCCCTTGCAACGCCCGCGGCCATGCTGTCGGCTGCTGGGGCGTTGGCGCAGCGCGGTGTATTGGTGCGTCGGATCGATGGGTTGGAAGCGCTGGCGGGCGTGGATACGATTGTTTTCGACAAAACTGGCACGTTGACCAACGATACGCTGGTGTTGGCCAACACGGTTTGTCGAGATGGTTACACACCCCAGCAGGTGTTAGCCCTGGCCGCGGCACTGGCCCAATATTCATTGCACCCCGCGTCAAGAACTTTGGTTAGTGCGTTTGCCAAAGAGACCCGTGCGCCGGTTTGGCAAGCCAGCGATGTCGTTGAGACGCCAGGGCAGGGTCTTGGTGCAACGGTTGCGAACTGTGAAGCTGGCGGTCAAACGGTGACTTTGCGACTGGGTTCGGCAGCATATTGCGCCGTGGAGCGTGCGCAGACTGGTGACTCGCAGGTGTTTTTGAGCGATGGCCAGGGCTGGCTTGCTACGTTTGAACTGCAAGAAGACGTTCGTGCGGACGCTTTGCGCACCGTGCGTGCCTTGAAAGACAGTGGGATGTCTGTGTACCTGCTGTCCGGCGACGCGTCGGATGCTGCCAGGCGGGTGGCACAACAAATTGGTATCACGGAGTTCAAGGGACAGTGCACCCCGCAGGAGAAGCTCGATTTCCTGCGGAACCTGCAACTCAGTGGACGCAAGGTAGCGGTGGTCGGTGATGGGTTGAACGATGGCCCGGTGCTGGCTGGGGCCCATGCATCGTTCGCTTTTGGTCGGGCTGTACCCTTGGCGCAAGCGCAGGCTGATTTTTTGGTTTCCGGGCAGCGGTTGGCCGACGTTGCCTGGGCCTGTGACCTGGCGCGACGTACACTTGCCGTGGTAAGGCAAAATCTATGGTGGGCGGCCGGGTACAACGCGGTTGCTGTTCCACTAGCGGTAGCGGGGTTTATGCCTGCTTGGGCTGCCGGGATCGGCATGGCCAGCAGTTCGCTGTTGGTCGTGCTCAACGCTGTTCGCTTATCCAAGGACCAAACAACGCCAAGGGCAGATTGATGGACATACTTTATTTGCTGGTGCCGTTTTCTGTTGGCTTGATTTTTTTTATCATCGGAGCGGTGTGGTGGGCCATTCACAGTGGTCAGTTCGATGATGTCGAAAAAGAAGGCGAAAGAATTCTTAAGGATTGATAAGATTTTGAATTGAGTTTGATTTATGTCAAACGATTTTCAATTTGGACCGACGAAACTTCGCCGGATTTTTATGAAAAGAGGTGAACATGGCATTTCCTAATTCGCAGGCAACAACGTACAACGACAAAGTCGTTCGACAGTTTGCCATCATGACCGTGGTGTGGGGCGTAGTGGGCATGCTCGTTGGCGTGATCATTGCCGCTCAACTGGCTTGGCCAGAGCTCAACATGGGTATTTCCTTTCTTTCTTTTGGCCGCTTGCGTCCTTTGCATACCAACGCGGTGATTTTTGCGTTTGGTGGTTGCGGGCTGTTTGCGACGTCTTACTACGTCGTGCAGCGGACATGTCAGGTTCGTTTGTTCAGCGACAAATTGGCCTCGTTGACTTTCTGGGGTTGGCAGTTGGTCATTCTCTCCGCTGCTGTCTCTTTGCCGCTGGGTTTTACCCAGGCCAAAGAGTATGCGGAATTGGAATGGCCCATTGATATTTTGATCACCGTCATCTGGGTTGCTTACGCAATCAACTTCTTCGGTACCATTGGCACACGCAAGGTCAAGCACATTTATGTGGCAAATTGGTTCTTCGGCGCGTTCATCATGGCAGTGGCGTTGCTGCATCTGGGCAATAGCGCGGCTTTGCCGGTCAGTCTGAGTGGCATGAAATCCTATTCGGCTTATGCTGGTGTCCAAGACGCCATGGTGCAGTGGTGGTACGGCCATAACGCGGTGGGTTTCTTCCTGACCGCGGGCTTCCTTGGCATGATGTACTACTTCATCCCGAAGCAAGCCGGTCGTCCGGTGTACTCCTACCGTCTTTCGATCGTCCACTTCTGGGCGCTGATTTTTACTTACATGTGGGCGGGTCCGCACCATCTGCACTACACCGCCTTGCCTGACTGGACGCAGTCGCTTGGCATGGTGTTCTCGCTGATTTTGCTGGCACCAAGCTGGGGCGGCATGATCAACGGCATCATGACCTTGTCGGGCGCGTGGCACAAGCTGCGTGACGACCCGATCCTGCGCTTTTTGATTGTGTCGCTCTCTTTTTACGGTATGTCGACCTTTGAGGGCCCCATGATGGCGATTAAGACGGTGAATGCGTTGTCGCACTACACCGACTGGACCGTGGGCCATGTTCACTCGGGTGCCCTGGGGTGGGTGGGTCTGGTGACGATGGGTTCCATGTATTACCTGATTCCGCGTTTGTTCGGTCAAAAGCAGATGTTCAGTGTCAAGGCAATTGAAGTTCACTTCTATATGGCCACTGTGGGTATTGTTCTGTACATTGCTGCGCTCTGGATCGCTGGTGTGATGCAAGGCCTGATGTGGCGTTCAATCAACGCAGACGGCACCCTGACCTACACATTTGTGGAGTCTGTCAAGGCCAGCTATCCGTTTTACGTGCTGCGCTTGGCGGGTGGTTTGCTGTATCTCTCGGGCATGGTCATCATGCTGTGGAATACAGTAAAAACAGCGACTGCTGGTCGCTCGGTCACCGTCACCATCCCGACTGTTGTCGCACACGCTTGAGGTAATAAAAAATGTCAACTTCCAATCAAAGCGGCGGCTTTTCGCATTCAACCATCGAGTCCAACAATGGGTTGATGATTGTCTTGATGTTAATTGTGCTGTTGTTTGGTGGCTTGGTGGAGATCGTCCCCCTGTTCTTCCAGAAATCGACAACGATTCCTGCCCCGGGACTGAAGCCCTACACGGCGTTGCAGCTGGCTGGGCGCGATATTTACCAACGTGAAGGCTGCTATAACTGTCATTCGCAGATGATCAGACCTTTCCGCGCGGAGACGCTGCGTTATGGTCCCTATTCAAAAGCCAACGAATTTGTCTATGACCACCCGTTTCAATGGGGTAGCAAGCGCACTGGCCCGGATCTGCACCGCGTTGGCGGCAAGTACAGTGACCAGTGGCAAATTACCCACCTGAACAACCCGCGTGACTTGGTTCCCGAATCCATCATGCCGGCGTATCCATGGCTCATGACCGCTGCGGTTGATGCCGCCTCGATTCCGTCGCACATGAAGACGCTGCGTACTTTGGGTGCGCCTTATACCGACGCCGAAATCACGGCGGCACCCGAAGAGCTCGCCGGCAAGACCGAAATGGACGCCCTCGTGGCATACCTGCAGGTTCTTGGGACGACCTCCAAGTAAACAGGATACAGCCATGGAAACCGACGTCAATATGCTTCGCTCACTGTTCACAGTGGTCAGCTTTGTCAGTTTTGTTGGAGTCATTGTGTGGGCTTACTCACGCAAGAATTCTTCCGATTTCGAACAAGCAGCCCACTTGCCGTTTGAGCAGGATTGAACCCCACACCCGATAGGAATAAAAATGAGCGACTTCACGAGTAACTTTTGGGAGATTTACATCTCCGGTATTTCTCTGGTCGGTATTGCTGCCTGCCTGATTCTGCTGGTTGTCACCGGAAGAATGAAAGCAGCGACTGCCAGCGATAACACGACGGGCCACGTGTGGGATGGCGATTTGCGTGAGATGAACAATCCTCTGCCGCGCTGGTGGTTGTACCTGTTTGTCATCACGATCGTCTTTTCCTTGATCTACCTTGCTTTGTACCCAGGCTTGGGTTCATTTCCTGGCAAGTTTGGCTGGACTTCGGCTGGTCAGCATACAGCTGAGGTGGCCAAAGGCGAACAGGAAACGGCGCCAATCTATGCCCGATTTGTATCCATGAAGCCGGAAGACGTCGCCAAGGATGCGCAAGCGATGGCCATTGGTGAGCGCCTGTACAGCAACAATTGTGCACAGTGTCATGCTTCTGACGCCCACGGTAACAAGGGTTTCCCCAATCTGACCGACGGTGATTGGCTTCATGGCGGGACAACTGAAAAGATCAAAGAAACCCTTACGGGAGGTCGGATCGGCAACATGCCGCCGATGGCCGCAGCTGTGGGTAGTGCTGATGACGTGAAGAATGTGGCGCAATATGTGTTGAGCCTGTCGGGTAGTCCACACGACTCCACCCGTGCCGCGCTGGGCAAAGAAAAGTTTGCTGTTTGCGCTGCTTGTCACGGACCTGAAGGCAAAGGCATGGAAGTTGTTGGTTCTGCCAATCTGACGGATAACATTTGGTTGCATGGGTTTGGCGAAAAGGCCATTATTGAAATGGTCAACAACGGCAAGGTCAATGTCATGCCTGCGCAGTCGATTGCCAACGGCGGCAAGCTGACCGACGCGCAGATTCACGTTTTGACAGCGTACATCTGGAGCTTGTCTAACAAGTCTTGAAGTCAGAGCTTTGCCAGGGTGTCGCGCCAGCCGTGACAGCCCCGTTGTGTTGGGTGGCCGCCAGGTCACCCAATTTTTTTATAACGATGTTTCGGTGTTTTTCGCTGGCACATTTTTCTGAGGCGTATTCAATGGATAAAAACAGCACTCAAGACGGACAAAGTTGGTGGCGGTTTGGCCATGTCTGGCTGGTGATTGCCGGGCCTGCGATTGTTGTTGTTGCAGGGTTTGTGACGTTTTATTTGGCTCTATCAAGCCCAAATGAAATCATCACCGATGAAATCTATCGGCAAACTATTGAGGCGACGCGAGAAAAAGGACTGGTGGCAATGCCGGCAGAACTGGCTCCTGCCGTGCAGGCCAGAAATCATGCGATTACTGGCGAGGTGCCAATCGGAAAGTAACCGGCTTACTTGGGGTTGACGATTTCCTGCAGCGCTTGCGTATTCAGTATTCTGACGTGGCGTTGTTTAACTTCGACGATGCCGTCTTCCACAAATCGGGAAAAAGTGCGGCTGATGGTTTCCAATTTCAAGCCCAGGTAGCTGCCGATTTCCTCACGTGTCATGCGCAGTACCAATTCAGACTGGGAGAAGCCCCGGGAGTGCAGGCGTTGCGCCAGGTTCAATAGAAACGCGGCCAGACGCTCTTCTGCTCGCATGCTTCCCAACAACAGCATCACACCATGCTCACGCACTATTTCACGGCTCATGATTTTGTGCACGTGGTGCTGCAAGGAATTGACTTCACGCGAGAGGCTCTCGATCTGGGCAAACGGCAGCGCACAGATTTCGGCGTCTTCGAGGGCGACGGCATCACAGGTGTGGCTGTCATTGACGATGCCGTCCAGGCCGATGATTTCACCGGCCATCTGGAAACCCGTGACCTGATCGCGGCCATCCTCTGAGGTGATGCAGGTTTTAAAGAAACCCGTTCTAATGGCATACAGGTGTGAAAACTTTTCGCCATTGTGGAAGAGCGTTTCGCCGCGTTTGACTTTGCGTCGCGCTCCGATGATCTCGTCAATCCGGTTTAACTCCTCTTGTGACAAGCCCACGGGCATGCACAGCTCGCGCATGTTGCAGTTTGCACAAGCGATTTTGAATGTATCGTGATTCATGGGACCGATTTTGACATTTTTTGACACTGATCAAATACGACCGACAAATTTGAAGAATTCTGCTTTTTTTCAATTCATTGATCAAGATCAAGATTAGTGATTCTTGAAGACGGCATATTCACCAGATATCAAAGGAATTTTTATGACTGACAGCACATCCTTGCTCATTTCCGAGAGCCTCATCCGCCAATACGATGTCTCTGGCCCGCGCTACACCTCCTATCCCACCGCTGACCGATTTGTTGAGGCGTTTACCGAGCAAGACTATATCCAGGCGTTGGAGCAACGTCGCTCAGGGCCAGCCGCGCGCGCCATGCCGCTGTCGCTCTACATTCACATTCCGTTTTGTGAGCAGCTTTGCTACTACTGCGCCTGCAACAAAATCATTACCAAGCACCATGACCGGGCAGCGGCTTACATCAAGTACCTCGGCATGGAAATCGAGTTGCATACCAAGCACATGGGGCTGGGCCAGGCGGTGTCGCAGTTGCACTTTGGCGGTGGTTCACCCACCTTTTTGACCGATGACGAACTACGCGAAGTGATGGCGATGTTGCGTCAGAGTTTCAATCTGGCGCCCGGCGGTGAATACTCCATTGAAATCGATCCTCGAACGATTGACAACAGTCGCCTGGACGCGCTTGCTGCGATGGGGTTCAACCGGTTGAGCTTCGGTGTTCAGGACTTCGAGCCAGCGGTGCAAAAAGCGGTGCACCGCATTCAGCCTGCTGAGCAGGTTTTTGATCTTGTCAAGGCCGCACGTGACCGGGGCTTTGAGTCGATCAACGTCGATTTGATCTATGGCTTGCCAGAGCAGACGCCCGAGTCGGTGGACCGTACCATGGCCCAGATCTCCGCGCTCAAGCCCGACCGCATCGCGCTGTACGCCTATGCACACCTGCCTGAGCGCTTCAAACCGCAGCGCCGGATTTCGTCAACCGAGATTCCAACCGCTGCGTCCAAGGTGACCATGTTGTCGCGCTCCATGGCGGCGCTGATGGCGGCGGGCTACGTATACATTGGCATGGACCACTTTGCCCTGCCCAACGATTCCCTTGCTGTGGCCAAGCGCCAGGGCCGTTTGCATCGCAATTTTCAAGGCTACAGCACGCAGCCCGACTGCGACATGGTCGGACTGGGCGTTTCATCGATTGGCCGCGTCGGCGCCACCTACAGTCAGAACGCAAAAACTCTGGAAGAGTATTACGACTTTTTGGATCAGGGCCATTTTCCGATCGTTAAGGGTTTGGGTCTGACCAAGGACGACCTGTTGCGCCGCTCGGTCATCATGGCCTTGATGTGCCAGGGCCGGATCAATATTGAATCCATTGAACATGCTTACCTGATCAAGTTCAAGGATTACTTCGCCAAGGAACTGGAAACCATGTTGGCGCAGGCTGAGCAAGGCCTGGTGCAGTTTGATGACACGTGTATCCAGGTTACCGAGAAAGGCTGGTTCTTTGTCCGTGCCGTGGCCATGGTCTTTGACCGCTACCTGCAAACTGACCGCACGCGCGCCAAGTTTTCCAAGATTCTTTGATTTCCTGTCAATGCAGTCGTCGCTTGCCTTGACCGCTTTGCTGATGGGACTGGCGGGTGGGCCGCATTGCATTGCCATGTGTGGCGCTGCCTGTGCTGGTATTGGGCAAGCTTCTGGTGTGCACAAGACAACGGCCATGTGGACCTTCCAACTCGGGCGCATTGTTGGCTATTCCACCCTGGGCGCGTTGGCTGCTGCCTCGATGCAGGGTTTGGGTTGGCTCACCATTCAATCGGCAGCGCTGCGCCCGGTGTGGAGTCTTTTTCACGTCGCCGCACTGACACTCGGGCTGGTTCTGCTATGGAAAGCACAGCAACCCGTCTGGCTGGAAAACGCTGGCAAAGCTGTTTGGCGTGGCGCGCGCGCTCTGGCCATGGGGCGCGGACGCGGTGCACCGTTGGTTATTGGTGTGTTGTGGAGCTTGTTGCCTTGTGGCTTGTTGTATTCAGCGTTGCTGGTGGCTGGGCTGTCTGGAGGCGCTTTGAACGGCGCATTGGTGATGGGCTTGTTTGCCGCTGGAACCAGCGTGTCGATGCTACTGGGGCCTTGGCTTTGGTTGCGCCTCAAAGGTGACGGGTCGGGTGACTGGGGTGTTCGCTTGGCAGGTCTGGCGCTGGCGGTGATGTCGGGCTGGGCGTTGTGGATGGCCTACGCCCACAACGAAGCGCCCTGGTGTACCGTGCCCTGAACGTCAACGCTGTGTCCCCTGAACCCACGGCGTGGCTGCTGTCTGGGTATGATTCCTTCCATGCCTATAGACTCGTCAAAAAATCAGGCGCGTTGGCGCGTCAGCGTTGCCCCGATGCTTGACTGGTCCGACCGCCACTGCCGTTATTTCCATCGTTTGTTAACTCGCCGTGCCTTGCTTTACACCGAAATGGTGACCACGGGCGCGCTGATTCACGGTGATGTAGCGCGGCATCTTGATTTTTGCGACCAAGAGCAGCCCGTCGCATTGCAACTGGGGGGCAGTGATCCGTCTGACCTGGCCCATTGCGCCAAACTTGGCGCCCAGTGGGGCTATCAGGAGATCAACCTCAACTGTGGTTGCCCCAGCGAGCGGGTGCAGCGCGGCTCTTTTGGTGCCTGTCTGATGACCGAGCCACAACTGGTAGCCGACTGTGTCAAGGCCATGGTTGACACGGTGTCTGTCCCGATCACCGTCAAACACCGCATTGGCATTGACCAAGTGGAGAACTATGACTTTGTCCGCGACTTTGTTGGCGCAGTCAGTCAGGCAGGTTGCTTCACTTTCATCGTTCACGCGCGCAATGCCTGGCTCAAAGGGCTGAGCCCCAAGGACAACCGTGACATTCCGCCGCTGCGCTACGACTGGGTCTATCGTCTGAAGGCTGATTTTCCCGACCTGGTCATCGTGCTCAACGGGGGCGTCACCCATACGGCGCAGGTGCAGGAACATTTGGCCCATGTGGATGGCGTGATGCTGGGGCGCGAGGCGTACCACAACCCGTGGTGGTTGAGTCAATGGGACAAGGGTTTTTTTGCTGACCCTGCGGGCGAAGATGGTGGGGCTTTGACTGGCTTGACACGCGAGGCGGTCGAGCAGCAGATGGCGGGCTACATGACGTCTGAATTTGTCAAAAATGGGACGCCTTGGCCGACGATTGCGCGCCACATACTGGGCCTGCGCCATGGCTTGCCGGGGGCGCGGCATTGGCGTCGGGTCTGGAGCGACCACAGTCTGAAGGCCTTGCTACCAGAGCAGGTGATGGCGTTGGCACACCAGCCAGTTTAAGGCCTAAATTGGCATCAAACCCAGACAATTATTGTATAAGCAGCTATTTTTAACGTAGCACTTCAGGAGGCTGAATCATGCGTTCTATGCATCGAACGATGGCGTTGGGTTTGTTGGCGCTGCTGAGTGCCTGCTCCCACCAGGCCTGGTACGAGGGGTTTAAAGTGGCTGCTGTAAACGACTGCAACAAGCAACCACCGGGCGAGCGCGAGGAATGCCTGCGCCGAGCCAACCATCAGTCTTACGACAGCTATGAAAAGGAGCGGTCCGTGCGCCCGTGAAGGTGATTGCGTCCCGGTGGGCAAGTTATCATCAGCGGACATGAGGTCGTGCCGCAGACAGCAGTGAGGCCTTGTTTATTTCATTGATTTTTTCAACCTGTGCGCCTCAATTCCATCAAGTTATCCGGCTTCAAGTCTTTTGCTGAGCCCACCAATTTCTTGCTGCCGGGCCAACTGGTCGGCGTGGTGGGCCCCAACGGCTGCGGCAAGTCCAACATCATGGACGCGGTGCGCTGGGTGCTGGGCGAGAGCAAAGCGTCGGAATTGCGTGGCGAATCGATGCAGGACGTCATCTTCAACGGCACGACCACCCGCAAGCCGGCCAGCCGCGCCAGCGTCGAACTGGTGTTTGACAACGATGACCACCGCGCTGGCGGCCAGTGGAGCCAGTTTGGCGAGATCGCCGTCAAGCGCGTGCTCACCCGCGACGGCACCAGCAGCTACTACATCAACAACCAGCCGGTGCGCCGGCGCGACGTGCAGGATGTGTTTCTGGGCACCGGCCTGGGGCCGCGCGCCTACGCGATCATCGGCCAGGGCACCATCAGCCGTATCATCGAGAGCCGCCCTGAAGAGTTGCGTCTGTTCCTCGAAGAAGCCGCGGGCGTGTCCAAATACAAAGAGCGCCGCCGCGAAACCGAAAGCCGCCTGGGCGACACCCGTGAAAACCTGACCCGTGTGCAGGACATTCTGCGTGAGCTCAATGCCAATCTGGGCAAGCTGGAGATGCAGGCTGAGGTGGCGCAAAAGTTCAAGGTCCTGACCGCCGAAGCCTCTTTGCGTCAGCATCAGCAGTGGTTTTTGAAGCGTGCCCAGGCGCACGCGGAGCAAGCGCAGATTCAGTTAGACGCACAGGCGGCGGTTAACGCGCTCGAGGCCCGCATGGCCGATCTGCGCCACATTGAAGCCGAGCTTGAAGCGGTGCGGCAAGCCCACTATGCCAGCGGCGATCTGGTCAACCAGGCGCAAGGCCGCCTCTATGAAGCCAGCGCCGAGGTCGGACGGCTGGAGGCCGAGATTCGTTTTGTCGTCGAAGGGCGCCAGCGTGTCGAGCAGCGCCTGAGCGCGCTCCAGGCGCAAGCCTCCCAGTGGGCGACCCGCAGCCAGGATGCGCAAGCCGAGTTGACCAACCTGGCCGAGACTGAGATGCGAGGTGCGCAGCAACACGAGATGCTGCAAGCTCAGGTCGAAGATTCGGCGCAGCAATTGCCTGAGCTGGAAGAGGCCTGGCGCCAGGCACAGCGCGCAGCCAGCGAACAGCGCGCCAGCGTCGCCCAGGTGCAGCAACAGATTGGCGTGCTGGCGGCAGAACAGCGCAGTATTGAAGAACAGTCGCGTCAGCTGGTGCTGCGCCGTGAACGTTTGCAACAGGACCAGCAGGCCCTGATCGCGCCTGATGAGCTTCGATTATCAGAGCAGAAAGTCTTTTTAAATCAAGCGCTGGAAGCCTCTGAAGTGGCCGATGCGCGGCTTGAAGAATTGCAGCTCAGTGCGCCCGAGCTGGACGATCAGCGGCGCGCCCATCAACAACTCGTCAATGACGAATCGGCCCGGTTGGCAGACCTTTCGGCCCGACTCGACGCGCTCAAAGCCTTGCAGGCGCGTGTCAAGACCGATGGCAAGCTCACCCCTTGGCTGCAGAAGCAGGGGCTGGACCAATTGCAGGGACTCTGGAGCCACTTGCACATCGAGCAGGGTTGGGAGAGCGCCCTGGAGGCCGCCTTGCGTGAGCGCTTGAGCGCACTCGAAGTCGGTCGCCTCGAGACGGTGTGCGGCTTTGTGCATGACGCGCCACCAGCCAAACTGGCCTTTTTCAGTCCACCGACGGTTTCAGCCGGGACCGCCGGTGCAGCCTTGCCGCGGTTGAGCGATCTCTTGCGCGTGCACGACGCCAGCCAAAAAGCTGTGCTTGATGACTGGCTACACGGTTGCTTCACCGCCGACAGTCTGGAAGACGCCTTGGCACAGCGTCATACGCTGCAGCCCGGTCAGACCATTTATGTCAAAAGCGGTCACGCGGCGGGGCGCTTTAGCGTTAGTTTTTATGCGCCAGACTCGGAGCAGGCGGGCCTGTTGGCACGCGCCCAGGAGATTGAGAACCTTGAGAAGCAATCACGTGCGCAAACCTTGATGGCCGAAGAAGCGCGTAGCGCGCTGGTGCGTTGTGAGGCCGCCTACGCAGACGTGTCCCAACGCCTGGTGGCCGCGCGCACGCAGGCAAGCGCGGCGCAAACTCGCAGCCATGCGCTTCAGGTTGAGGTTCTGCGTCTGACACAGGCGGCGGAGCAGGCGCGCGCCCGTGGTGTCCAGATCGCCAGCGACCTCGCCGAAATCGACGCCCAGCTGGATGCATTGCAAGCGCGTCGCACGCGCGCAGAAGAACAATTTGAAGTGTTGGACGCCCAGTTGGCCGAGGCCCAGGAGCGGCATGCACAGCTCGATGACCGGGTGATCGGGGCCGAACGCACGCTGGTGCAGTCGCGTGAACAGCAGCGCGCGCTGGAGCGCCAGGCGCAGGAAGCCACGTTCTCCATGCGTAGCCTGGGGGCGCGCCGTGCCGAATTGACACGTGCTATAGAAACAGCAGCGCAACAGGCAGATTCTGTAGGGGCTGAAGTCGAAAGAGCCAATGAAGAATTGCTGCGTCTGAATGACGCTGCAGCGCAGGGCGGTCTGCAGCAGGCTCTGGCGGTCAAGCTCGAGCGTGAACAGGCGTTGGGCGCGCAGCGCAGCCAATATGACGACCTGACCGCCAAACTGCGCGCCAGCGACGAGCGGCGCCTGCAACTCGAGCGCGCGCTTGACCCGCTGCGCGCACGCATTACCGAATTTCAACTCAAAGAGCAGGCTGCGCGGCTGGGTTTTGAGCAGTACAGCCAGTTGCTGACCGACGCGCAGGCTGACACGACGGCCGTGGCGGCGTCGGTGGCCGACGGCGCTGTTCGCCTGACGGGGCTGCAAGCCGAGATTGACCGGCTGCAGCGTGACATTGCCGCATTGGGTGCGGTCAACCTGGCGGCGCTTGACGAGCTGGCCGCAGCACGTGAGCGCAAGGGCTTTTTGGACGCACAAAGTGCCGACCTGGTCGAGGCCATGACAACGCTGGAAGACGCCATCAAGAAGATCGACGGTGAAACACGCGAACTGCTCTCGGGCACGTTTAATACCGTCAATGGCCATTTTGGCAAGATGTTTCCTGAGCTCTTTGGTGGCGGCAACGCGCGGCTGGTGATCACGGGTGAAGAAATCCTGGATTCTGGTGTGCAGGTGATTGCCCAGCCGCCGGGCAAAAAAAACCAGAGCATCGCGCTGCTGTCGGGCGGCGAAAAGGCCCTGACCGCGATTGCGTTGGTGTTTGCTATCTTTCAGCTCAATCCGGCGCCGTTTTGTTTGCTCGACGAGGTGGATGCACCGCTGGACGACGCCAACACCGAACGGTACGCCAAACTGGTATCCCGCATGAGCCACGAGACGCAGTTCTTGTTTATCAGCCACAACAAGATCGCGATGGAAATGGCGCAACAGCTGATTGGTGTCACCATGCAAGAGCAGGGCGTCTCCCGTATCGTCGCTGTGGACATGGACGCGGCACTGACGCTCACCGTTCAAGGATAAGGCGCACCATGGGTTCTTTAAGACTCGGACTCGCTGCACTGGGTGCAGTGATGTTGTTGGCAATGCTTGCCTACTACCTCTGGCTGTCAAGCCGCCAGACACGCCAGCGCGTGGCGGATCCGGCTGACGGGACCGCAGAGCAGCCAGCAGTCGAGCCGACGCTTGACGTTGACGCGCTCAGTGCGTCGCTGCCGGCGTCAGACTTTGATCTGCCGCTACCCGAAAAAAAGCCCAGTCTTGATGCATTGATTGATGCCTTGGCTCCGATCTCGCTGGATACGCCCGTGTCAGGTGAGGCGGTGCTGGCGGCCCTGCCGCCGACGCGTCGCGTTGGTAGCAAGCCTTTCGCCGTCGAGGGGTTGAACGCCGACAGCAATTGCTGGGAATCAGCACGCGCAAGTCAGCGCTACACCGCGTTACAGGCTGGCGTGCAGTTGGCCAACCGCAGCGGTGCGCTCAACGACATCGAGTTTTCAGAGTTTGTCATGCAAACCCAGCAATTTTGTGACGTGCTGGCTGGTACGCCCGATTTCCCTGATATGCGCAGCGAAGTGGCGCGCGCGCGCGAACTTGATCAATTTGCCAGCGAGCACGACGCGCAAATCGGTTTTGTGCTGCGCGCCCGCCGTGCTGCCTGGAGCGCAAGCTACATCCAGCAGATGGCGTCGCGGCTTGGCTTTATTGCGGGGGCCATCGCCGGCCGCATGGTGTTGCCGGCCAGTGTTGCGGGTGCGCCTGCGGTGCTGATGCTCAGTTTTGACGTGCTCTCGGACGACTTGGCGCAAGCTGCGCTGCGCGACGTGAATCTGGCTTTGGACGTGCCACAGGTTGACCGCAATGAGCGCGCCTTTGCCCGCATGTGCGAAACCGCAATTGCCCTGGCGCGCGACATGGACGGCGTCGTGACTGATGACAACGGCATGGCATTGCCTGGCTCGGCCATGGATGTGATTGCCAACGAACTGGAACAACTCTACAACACGCTGGAGCAGCATGAATTTGCCGCCGGATCGGCGCTGGCCCGGCGGCTGTTTTCCTGATCCTGCCCGCGCATGAGCACGCCAGATTTGTTTGCCACCGACGAAGACAACAACAACGACGGTGCGGCGCGCATCGTGCAGTTGCGCCAAACCCTGCACACCTGGGCGCACCAGTATTACGTGCAAGACGCGCCCAGCGTGCCCGATGCCGAATACGACCGCCTGTTCAAGGAATTGCAAGCGCTGGAGGCCGCGCACCCCGAGCTGGTCACGCCTGATTCGCCCACCCAACGTGTCGGCGGCAAAGCGCTGGATGCGTTTGCCCAGGTGCGTCACGCCGTACCCATGCTCAGCATCCGCACCGAGACGGACACCAGCGCCAGCGGCGCAGAAAACTTTGATGCCCGCATGCGCCGTGAATTGGGCTTAACCGATGCTGACCCTGCAATCGACTACGTGGCCGAGCCCAAGTTTGACGGCCTGGCCATGAACCTGCGTTATGAACACGGTGTGCTGGTGCAGGCGGCCACCCGCGGCGACGGTGAAACCGGTGAAGACGTGACGCAAAACATCCGCACCATTGGTCAAATTCCCCTGAAGCTGCCCACCAGCGCACCCCATGTGCTGGAAGTGCGCGGCGAGGTCTACATGCGACGTGACGACTTTGAAGCCCTCAACGAGCGTCAGCGTCAACGCATTGCCGCTGGCGAACGCGGTGAGAAAACCTTTGTCAACCCGCGTAACGCCGCAGCCGGTGCGGTGCGCCAGCTGGACCCGGCGATCGCCGCCCAGCGCCCTTTAAGTTTTTTTGCCTACGGCCTGGGTGAGATCACACCGCCAGGGCAGGGGGGGCCGGTGTGGCACACGCATCTTGCGCTGCTGCACACCCTGAAATCTTGGGGTTTTCCGGTCTGCGCCCTTGTACAGCAAGCGCAAGGCGCTACTGAATTAGTAGCGTTTTATGAGACCATTGGCCAACAACGCGACAGCCTGGGTTATGACATTGACGGTGTCGTCTACAAGGTCAACAGCCTGGCCTTGCAACGCCAGCTTGGCTTTGTCACCCGTGAGCCGCGTTGGGCGGTGGCGCACAAGTTTCCGGCGCAAGAGATGCTGACCACCGTGCTGGCCATTGACGTGCAGGTGGGGCGCACTGGCAAGCTCACGCCCGTGGCCAAACTTGCCCCGGTGTTTGTGGGTGGCGTCACGGTGACCAACGCCACCTTGCACAACGAAGACGAGGCGCGGCGCAAAGATGTGCGCGTGGGCGACACCGTGGTGGTACGCCGTGCCGGTGATGTGATCCCTGAAGTGGTCAGCGTGGTGCTGGACAAGCGCGCGGGCAACCCCGAGCCCTTCACCATGCCGCACGTTTGCCCGGTGTGCGGCGGCGCGGCCGTGCGCGAAGAAGGCGAAGCCGACTACCGCTGCACCGGCGGCCTGTTTTGCAGCGCCCAGCGTAAGCAGGCTATTCTGCATTTTGCTCAGCGCCGTGCGGTCGAGGTAGAAGGTTTGGGCGAAAAGCTGGTCGACCAGCTGGTCGATGCCGGCATCATCCACACCTTGCCAGACCTCTACCGGCTGGGCTTTACCGCCCTGGCCAATCTGGAGCGAATGGCCGAAAAGTCAGCACAGAACATCGTGCAGGCGCTAGAAAAATCGAAGCAAACGACGCTGCCTCGTTTCCTCTTTGGCCTGGGCATTCGCCATGTGGGCGAGGCCACGGCCAAGGAACTGGCGCGGCATTTTGGCCAGTTGGATGCCATCATGGACGCGTCTGAAGAACAGCTGCTGCAGGCGGCCGACGTGGGCCCGATCGTCGCGCAAAGCATCCGCACCTTCTTTGAGCAGTCGCATAACCGCGAAGTGGTCGAACAACTGCGCGCCTGCGGCATCACTTGGCAGGAAGGCCCGCCAGCCGAGCGCGCACCTATGCCGCTGAGCGGCAAAACCCTGGTGCTCACCGGCACCTTGCCCACCCTGGGTCGTGAAGAGGCCAAGGCATGGATTGAAGCGGCTGGCGGCAAGGTAGCCGGTTCGGTCAGCAAGAAAACCAGCTACGTGGTGGCTGGTTCAGAGGCTGGCAGCAAGCTCGACAAGGCGCAAGAACTGGGCGTGCCGGTGCTGGATGAAGCGGGCTTGAAAGCCCTGCTGGAGAATTTGCAATCCACCCTTTGATACGGCTGCCGTGGGTAGAAGCCCCCGGTTGGCGCGGTGGACATCGCTCGTGTCAAAATCTGGCTAGCCCTAATTTTTCTGGAGTCAGCCCATGAAAGCTGTTGCCGTGTTTGAAGCCAAAAACCGCTTTTCTGAAATGATTGCCGCTGCAGAGCATGGGGAGGACATCACCATCACCCGGCACGGCCAGCCGGTGGCCAGGCTGGTGTCGATTCGTTCAACGGTGCAGGCTCCGCTGGGACAAAGTCAACGGGTGGCCAACGCCATGCTGGCGCTACGCCAGTTGGGTGTCGACGGCGCGCTGGGTTGCACCATGCCGCAAGCGATTCAAGACGGGCGCGACTGATGCCTTTTGTGCTTGACAACTCGGTGGTGACCGGCTGGTATCTGGGCGACCAGGCCAGTGCCTATACCGAAGCCATCGCTGTGCGCTTGCAAGAAGACAAGGCTTTGGTGCCTGCCCTGTGGCAAATGGAATTGGCTAACTTACTCAAGACAGCCTGCACCAAGGGCAAACTTCAACTGGCGCAAGCGCGCCAGATTCTGGACGTTCTGGCGCAGCTGCCCATTGAAGTGGACGGCGGGCCAGCACCGAACCAGCGGCAACTGTTTGAGCTTGCCATGCGCTATGGCTTGAGCAGCTATGACGCAGCCTACCTGGAATTGGCCATGCGCCATGGCCTGGCGCTTGCCACGCGTGATGACCAACTCCAGCGCGCGGCCGTAGCAGCAGGTGTAGATGTCATTGCGGCAACGCCATAAGCCTGCTGCTGGAACGCACACGCGCGTTAAAACCACCCACGAAATGCGCGGTTTGCACATCAAAAATTTTGTCGAGCCAGTGGTTTGTGTGCAAAATAGCAGCATGACACACACTGAAATTCTTGAATCGGCTCGTATGCTTCGTCCCGTGGAGCGTCTGCATTTGATTGATGCGCTGCTGGAGTCTTTGGACGAACCCGACCCGCGCATTGCGTCGGCGTGGCAAGTAGAGGCGCAAGATCGTCTGGCTGCCTTTGATCATGGGGAGCTGCGTGCGGGGCCCATAGAAGAACTGTTTGCCAAAGTTCGTGCGCTGTGAAAGTTCGCCGACTGTGGCCGGTCGATGATGAAGTCATTGAGGCGGTTCAATATTACCGAGCCATCGACCCCAAGTTGAGCGATCGCTTGATCGCAGAACTTGAAGCGACTGTTTTGCGCTTGGTTCATTTCCCACAAAGTGGCCGACCGCTGGCCAACGACTTGCGCCAGTGTGCATTAAAGGTGTTTCCCTTTGTGCTGATTTACAAGGTTTTGGCGGATGAAATTCTCATCATCGCCTTTGCCAATACACATCGTCGCCCGGCTTACTGGCGTGACAGCCTCAAGAAACGACCATGAGCGTTAAATCTATCCTCAAAATGGGCGACCCGCGCCTGCTGCGCATCGCCCAACCCGTCACAGCTTTTGACACTGACGAGCTGCACCTGCTGATCACCGACCTGCTCGACACCATGCGCGCCGCCGATGGCGCTGGTCTGGCCGCCCCGCAAATTGGCATTGATTTGCAGGTGGTGATCTTTGGCACCAATGCGCCCAACCCGCGCTACCCGCAAGCGCCGGTGGTGCCGCGCACGGTGCTGATCAACCCGGTCATCACACCGCTGGATGCCGTGGAAGAGGAAGACTGGGAAGGTTGCCTGTCGGTACCGGGTCTGCGTGGCAAAGTGCCGCGTTTTTGTCGTATCCGTTACACCGGTTTTGACCAGTTTGGTGACATGATTGACCGCACCGTGGAAGGCTTTCATGCCCGCGTAGTGCAGCATGAATGTGACCATTTGATTGGCAAGCTCTACCCCATGCATGTGCGCGACTTCGCGCAATTCGGTTTTACCGAGGTTCTATTTCCGCAACTGGCGCCATAGCCATGCTATGAACGCCTCACAGCCACTGTTGGCATGAGTCGCAGCCTGCTTGTAGCGAAAAGAACGCCGGTGAAATTGTGCATTGGTGAAATGGTAGTGGTAACCAGACCTGCACCCAGACCAGGCACAGAGCACACAGCCGCCATTTTTTGCCATCCATCAAGCCGTCCTCGCAGAGCGATCGCGCGCCCGAAAAAGTTCATAAAAGTTGTTGACCACGCAAAAAATCCGGAGCAAAATTTACTTGCGACCGAGATCCCACCTCGGTGAAGGAGCCCCGTAGATGACCAAGGACCACACTGACGCTCAAACCTGACTGACGGTTCACCGTCACGCCGCTTCCCATACCTGAGGAAGCTCAAACAAGGGCGGGGTTCTCTGCGAACTCTGCCCTTTTCATTGGGGTTGAGCATGCGCCTGTGGCCGGTAAGCCTCAGTCCGGTTCGCACAGACACGACCGCGAACAGCACAACGGGGGCAACGGCTTCGTGCCAGGGCGACCGATAGAATACAGGTTCGTTTTTGTCGCTACAGCAGTCTCCATATGACCCCGCATCTGCGGATTTTTTGATGCCATTGACCCCCACCCAAAAGAGAGCTTTTTCCTGGCTGGCGCTGCTGCTGGGGCTGTGGGCTGCGCTGTGGTTGCTGGCGCCGGTGCTGACGCCGTTTGTGGTGGCAGCCATTCTGGCCTACGCGCTGACACCAGTGGTGGACAAGCTTGATGCGCTGGGTGGTGGGCGCATGCCGCGCGTGCTGGCGGTTGTGCTGGTGGAGCTGGTTTTTTTGGCGCTGTTGCTGTCGGTGGCTTTGTTGATCGTGCCGATTTTGCTCAAGCAGCTGCCGCTGTTGCGCGAGCAGGTACCGCCGCTTTTGAACCAGTTCAACGACTTTTTGTCGCCCAAGCTGGCTGCGCTGGGCTTGAGTGTGTCGCTGGACGTGGCCAGCATCCGCGCTTTTTTGACCGAACACTTGAGCGCCAACCTGGAAAACAGTGTCGGTCAATTGTTGGCCTCGGCCCGGATGGGCGGCAGTGTGGCGCTGTCACTTTTGGGTAATGCGGTGCTGATTCCGGTGGTGTTGTTTTACTTGCTGATGGACTGGCGGCGGCTGGTGGACTTGGTCTTGACGCTGGTGCCGCCGCGCCTGCGCCCCGCTGTGGACAGCTTTACCGCCGAGGCCGACAGCGTGCTGGGCCAGTACCTGCACGGGCAGCTGCTGGTGATGGGCGTGCTGGCGGTGTACTACAGCGTGGGGCTGGCGCTGTTTGGTCTGAACCTGGCGCTGCCCATTGGCATCTTCACCGGGTTGGCGGTGGCGATTCCTTATGTTGGTTTTGGTGTGGGCTTGATTCTGGCGCTGCTGGCGGGTTTTCTGGAGTTTTCAGCGGTGGCAGGGCACGTCAGCGCGCTGGTCATGGTGGCGGTGGTTTACGGTTTGGGGCAAGTGGTGGAGAGCTATTACCTCACGCCGCGCCTGGTGGGTGAACGCATTGGTCTGCACCCATTGGCGGTCATTTTTGCCCTGCTGGCGTTTGGGCATTTGCTGGGCTTTGTCGGCGTTTTGATCGCCTTGCCGCTCAGCGCAGTGCTGTTGGTAGCCATTCGGCGCTTGCGCAGTGCCTACTTGGCTAGCGCGCTGTACCGGGACGCCTGAGCGGCATGATGAAGCAACTGGTGTTGGACATGGGTTTGTCAACCGGCCCCAGTCTGGATAATTTTTGTGCCGGACCCAACGCCGCGGCGCTGGATCATTTGCAGCTTTGGCTGGGCCAGCCCGGTGCGCTGCGCTCGCCTGTGCCAACCTATTTATGGGGCCCGGGCGGCTGCGGCAAAACCCATTTGCTCACAGCCCTGCGTGTGGCCTTGCAGGCGCGGGGCGAGCAGGTGGGCTGGCTAGATGCCGGTGTAGCGCAGATGCCAGAGTTTGACGCACGCTGGCGCGCCGTGCTGATGGACGACGTGCACGCCTTGGATGCAACCCAGCAGCAGGCGGCGTTCAACTGGTTTGTCAACGCGCAGACGCAGCAAATTGCCGTGTTGGCAGCGGGCGGCCAGCCGCCGGCCGACCTGAAGCTGCGCGACGACTTGCGCTCGCGCCTGGGCTGGGGCCATGTGTTCGCATTGCAAACGCTGGACGACACCCAGCGTCGGCAAGTTTTACGCGCGAACGCCCAGTCGCGCGGCCTTGTCTTGAGTGACGAGGTCATGGATTTCATGCTGACGCGTTTCAGCCGCGATCTGGGCAGCCTGATGGAACTGCTCGACCTGATGGACGGCTACGCCCTGCAAACCCAGCGTGCCATCACCATCCCGCTGATCAAAACCATGATGGATAACGTATGAAGACTGGCATGACTCCCAAGAAAAAATTGACGCTGTTCGATCTGGATCACACGCTAATCCCGATGGATTCTGACTACGAATGGGGTGTTTTCACCACCGCACTGGGTTGGAACGACGCGGCCGAATTCAGCCGCAGGAACGACGCGTACTATGCCCAGTACCAGGCTGGCACACTTGATATTCACGACTACGTGCGCTTTGCCACCGCCGCTATCTGTCAAAAAGGTGCTATAAAATCAGAAGCTGCTCACGCCCAATTCATGAGCGCTGTAGTGCAAAAAGTCATCAAACCTCAAGCGCTGGAACTGGTCCGCAGCCACCAGGCGGCGGGCGACGTGGTGCTGATCGTGACCGCCACCAACGAATTCGTCACGCGCCCGATAGCCAAGGCGTTTGGCGTGGACGAACTGATTGCCATCAACCTGGAGCGCGATGCTGCTACCGGCTGGTTTACCGGCGAGATTGACGGCACGCCGTCGTTTCGTGAAGGCAAGGTGATGCGCGTGCAGGCCTGGCTGGAGCAGCATCAATTGCGCTGGGATCAGCTTGAAACCACTTTTTACAGCGACTCCATCAACGACTTGCCGCTGCTTGAGAAAGCCACGCACCCGGTGGCCACCAACCCCGACGACACCCTGCGCGCGCTGGCCAGTCAGCGCGGCTGGCGCATACTTGAACTCTTCTAAAATTCCCAAGGATGTTGAGGACAGAGCGGGCCTGCTTCGCAGTCTGCGGTCTGTCCCGCAATGACAAACAACGAATGATTAAAAAATTTATCAACCGCTTGCTGGGTAAAGCCGATCCCGATAGCAAGAGCCGCTTTGGCAAGCGCGCAGAAATTGGCCCTGAGGTGCATGGCATCAACCCTAAACTGGTCGACGAGCGGGCCGCCAACGTGGTGCGCACACTCAAACAGGCGGGTTTTGAGGCTTACATCGTCGGTGGCGCGGTACGCGACCTGATGCTGGGTTTGGCCCCCAAAGACTTTGACGTGGCCACCAATGCCACGCCCGAAGACGTCAAGCGCTTGTTCCGGCGCGCGTTCATCATCGGGCGGCGTTTTCGCATCGTGCACGTGGTCTATGGCCGTGGCCGTGAGCACGAGGTGATCGAGGTGTCCACCTTTCGGGCCTACCTGGACAACGCCGCCGCCGAGCAGGTGGCCGGCAACGAAAAAACCAGCAAGAGCGATCTGGCTGGCATGAAGCACGCGGTGGACTCGACCGGCCGGGTGCTGCGCGACAACGTCTGGGGCCCGCAGGACGAAGACGCGGCACGGCGCGACTTCACCATCAACGCCATGTACTACGACCCCGAAACCCAAATCGTGGTCGATTACCACCACGGTATCAAGGACGCCAAAAACCGCGTCATTCGCATGATTGGCGACGCCGCCACGCGCTACCGTGAAGACCCGGTGCGCATCATCCGCGCCGTGCGCTTTGGTGCCAAGCTCAACGCGCTGGGCTTCAAGCTCGACCCCAAAACCGCATCGCCCCTGATCAAAAGTCAGAAGCTGCTGCTGGAGGTGCCGCAAAGCCGCATGTTTGATGAAATGCTCAAGCTGTTGCAAACCGGCCATGCGCTGGCTTCCATCGACAAGCTCAAAGAGTTGGGCATGGCACGCGGCATTTACCCGCTGCTGGACGTGGTGGTGGAGCGCGCTGACCAACCCTTTGTGAAGGCCGCCTTGCTGGATACCGATCGCCGCGTCGGCGAGGGCAAGCCGGTGGCCCCCAGCTTCTTGCTGGCCTGCGTGTTGTGGGCTGATGTGCGTGACGGTTGGGTCAGACGTGCCAAAAACCAGAATTCACACACCGCGCTGACGGATGCCATTGACGATGCTTTCAATGCCTGTATTGGCGATGTGTCGGGTCGTGGCAAATTGGCTGGCGATATGCGTGAGATCTGGACCATGCAGCCGCGCTTTGAAAAACGTGTCGGCAGCGCGCCGTTTGGTTTGGTGGAACAACCGCGTTTTCGCGCCGCCTTTGACTTCATGCGCCTGCGCGCCGAAAACGGCGAAATTGACGAAGTGCTGTCGGACTGGTGGGAAGAGTTCAGCCTGGCCGACGACAACCTACGCCAGGACATGGTGGATGCCGTGCGCATGGAGCAGCAACAGCGCCCCAAACTCGCGCGCGCGCCCCGCACACCGCGTGCACCCAAGACACCTGCGCAGCCAGGTGCGCAGGGTGCCTCGGCTGACCCGCGTGACCTGCCTGTTGTCAACACGTCGGGGGAGCACCGGCCCACTGATGCCGTCGACGGTGAGAGTTTGCAGGCTCCCAAGAAGCGTCGCCGCCGTCGCCGCAGCCCGAACCGGGGTGGCGCGGACAGTGGTGACACAGCGTCTGCACAAGATCCACAAACCTGAAGCGGCCCCGTGAGCGTCATGCCACGCCCGCAGGTCATTGCCTATGTTGCGCTGGGTGCCAATCTGGGTGACGCGCAGGCCACCGTTTTGGCGGCCATGAAGACTGTCGCTGCGCTGCCAGATACCTGCTTGCTGCGGGCCTCCAGCCTGTATCGTAGCGCCCCGTATGAGGCCAATGGGCCAGACTTTATCAACGCTGTGATTGCCATCCAGACCAGATTGGACGGGCGGGAGATGCTCTTTAAATTGCAGCAGATTGAACAGGCGCAAGGCCGCCTTCGTCCTTTCAAAAACGCACCACGCACGCTCGATTTGGACATTCTGCTGTATGGCGACAGCGTCATTGCCACGTCCGATTTGCGCGTGCCGCACCCGAGGATGTGGGAGCGCGCTTTCGTGTTGTTGCCGCTCTCCGAGATTGCGCCGAGGCTGGTCACCCCCGCGCAATTGGCACAGGTTGCGCATCAAGCCATTGAGCGCTTGGACGGACACCCGGCGCGTTTGACATAAAGCGATCAGGCCACCTCGGCAATCAGCTCAATCTCGACACACGCACCCAGCGGAATTTGCGCCACGCCAAAGGCGCTGCGGGCGTGGGCTCCTTTTTCGGCACCAAACACCTCGCCAATCAACTCACTGGCACCGTTGGTCACCAGGTGTTGCTCGGTGAAGTCTCCGGTGGAGTTGACCAGTGACATCAGCTTGACGATGCGTGTCACCTTGTTCAAATCACCCAAAGCAGCATGCAATGTGCCCAGCAGGTCAATCGCCACAGCACGCGCTGCGGCCTTGCCTTCTTCGGTGCTCAGGTTTTTGCCGAACTGACCCGCCCATACCTTGCCGTCTTTCTTGGCGATATGCCCGCTCAAAAAAACCAGCTTGCCGGTCTGCACAAAGGGCACATAGGCGGCAGCGGGCGCGGCCACGGGGGGCAGGGTGATGTTGAGTTCAGCGAGTTTGGCGTAAATGCTCATGACAAATCCTTTGTAAAAAAATAAGCGCTAGCCCTTGCCATGAATAGGCTAAGTGCTATCAAAATAATTAACTTTGTGAGTGGTAAATCACTTCAGAACCGGTGCAGAGTGTATCTTCTGACGCGCATTATGGTGCTCGGATAGATGGTTTTTGACTGTGCAGGCAGAGGCAAAAAATATCACCATGCGAAACATGCTTCCGTATCTTAGAAGAGTTTGACAAAAGTCAAAACTCAGATTTGCCTCAGGTTCAAGATTCGTCTCGTTGCGAGCAGCGGGCACCAGGCCAGTTGACTTTGGCCAACACAAGAGGAGATTACATGTTTCAAGTTCGTATCCACGGCCGTGGCGGCCAGGGTGTTGTCACCGGCGCCGAGATGATGTCCATCGCGGCGTTCATGGGTGGGCGCCACGCGCAAGCGTTTCCCAGTTTTGGTTCCGAGCGCACTGGCGCACCCGTGGTGGCTTTTTGCCGCATGGACGACAAGGAGATTCGCCTGCGTGAACCCATCATGCAGCCCGACGCCATCATCATCCAGGACCCCACGTTGCTGCACCAGGTTGACGTTTTCAGCGGCCTCAAAAAAGACGGCTACATCCTGATCAACACCACCAAAAGTTTTGCCGAGATGGGGCTGGAAGAGTTCGTCAAGGACTTTCTTCCCGAGCATCTGCTGATGGTGCCCGCCACCGAACTGGCCATGAAGCACGTCGGCCGCCCGGTGCCCAATGTGCCGTTGTTAGGTGCATTCGCCGCTTTGGGTGGGTTGATTTCACTGGACGCGGTGCAGCATGCCATTGGCGAGAAGTTTTCTGGCGCAGTGGCCAAGGGCAACCAGGCGGCCGCCAAGGAAGCCTATGACATCGTGATGCAACAAGAGCTGAAAGCCAAGGAGACACACCATGCTTGAACAATGCGAAGGCTCGCATGCCGTAGCCAAAGCCGTGGCACTGAGCCGCCCGGAAGTGATCTGCGCCTACCCCATTTCCCCGCAAACCCATATAGTTGAGGGCTTGGGTGAGATGGTGAAGTCGGGTGACCTGAAACCCTGCGAGTTCATCAACGTCGAGTCCGAGTTTGCCGCACTCAGCGTGGCCATCGGTTCATCGGCGGCTGGCGCACGCTCTTACACCGCCACCGCCAGCCAGGGGCTGCTGTTCATGGCCGAAGCGGTGTACAACGCCTCGGGCCTGGGCTTGCCTATTGTCATGACGGTGGCCAACCGCGCCATTGGCGCGCCCATCAACATCTGGAACGACCACACCGACAGCATGAGCATGCGCGATGCCGGCTGGTTGCAGCTGTTTGCCGAGACCAACCAGGAAGCGCTTGACCTACACATCCAGGCATTCAAGATTGCCGAAGAGTTGTCGCTGCCGGTGATGGTGTGCATGGACGGTTTCATTCTGACCCACGCCTACGAGCGTGTGGACATGCCCAGCCAGGAGCAGGTCGACCAATTTTTGCCGCCCTACGAGCCGCGCCAGGTGCTCGACCCCAACGACCCGGTGACGATTGGCGCCATGGTCGGCCCCGAGGCCTTTACCGAAGTGCGCTATCTGGCACATGCCAAACAGATGCAGGCCCTTGATCTGATTCCGCAGGTAGCTACAGAATTCAAAGCAAAGTTTGGCCGTGATTCGGGTGGCCTGATCAAGACTTACATGACTGAAGACGCAGACACCATCGTGATAGCGCTGGGCTCGGTGCTGGGCACCATCAAAGACACGGTGGATGATTTGCGTGCGCAAGGGCACAAGGTCGGCGTCTTGGGCATCACCTCGTACCGGCCGTTCCCGATCTCGGCGATTCGTGACGCAACGGTCAAAGCTGAGCGCATTGTGGTGATTGAGAAATGCTTTGCTGTGGGCATCGGCGGCATCGTGTCGCGTGACGTGCGCAGCGCCGTGCGCAACCGGCCGCAGCCAGTCTACACGGTGGTCGCGGGTTTGGGTGGACGCGCCATTACCAAAGATTCTGTGAACAAATTGTTGCTGCAAGCCTTTAACGACAAGCTCGACCTGCTCACCTTTTTGGATCTGGATTGGGACATCGTCAACCGCGTGCTAGACCGTGAAAAGAGCAAGCGCCGCTCGGGTCCCGTGGCCGAAGGTGTGCTGCGTGACATTGGCACTGTGGCATCAGGTGCAGTCTGAGACTTTGCTCTGTCCTCAACTGATTAGGAGACAACATGGAACAATCAACCGTCAAGTTTTACCAGACTGGCACCTTCACCGTAGGCAACCGCTTGCTGGCACCCGAGCAGCGCAGCGTGCAAGCGGGTGACCAGCGACGTAACTCGCTCAATTCCGGTCACCGCGCCTGTCAGGGCTGTGGTGAGGCGCTCGGCGCCCGCTATGCCATAGACGCAGCCATGGCCGCCACCAACGGCCAACTGATTGCCGCCAACGCCACCGGCTGTCTGGAGGTGTTTTCTACCCCGTACCCTGAGACGTCATGGCAAATGCCGTGGGTGCACTCGCTGTTTGGCAACGCCGCAGCGGTTGCGACCGGCATTGCCGCCGCCATGAAAGCCAAGGGCCGCAGCGAGGTTCGGGTCGTCGCACAGGGTGGCGACGGCGGCACCACCGACATCGGCTTTGGCTGCCTGTCGGGCATGTTTGAGCGCAACGACGATGTGCTCTACATCTGCTACGACAACGAGGCTTACATGAACACCGGTGTGCAGCGCTCCAGCGCCACGCCACCGGCTGCGCGCACGGCCACCACCATGCCGGTGGGGCCAAATCCGGGCAACGACTTTGGCCAGGGCAAGAATGTGCCGCTGATTGCTATGGCGCATGAAATCCCCTACGTGGCTACCGCTACGGTGGCCGACTTGCGTGACCTGGAATACAAGGTGACCAAGGCGATGTCGATCCACGGTGCGCGCTACATCCACATCTTTGTGCCGTGCCCCTTGGGTTGGGGAGCCCCGTCGCAGGATACCATCAAACTCTCAAGGATGGCGGTGGAAAGTGGTGTCTTCCCGGTATTTGAGGCCGAGCGCGGTGAAGTGACCGGCGTGCGCAAGATCCGTCACCAGATTCCGATTGAAGACTATTTGCGCCCACAAAGACGCTTTGCCCACTTGTTTGGCAAACACCCGGACGTGGCCACCATTGCCTTGTTGCAAGCGCGCGCTGACCGCAATATCCGCCGCTTCGGTTTGCTTGATTAATCAGTTGAGGACAGAGCTGGCTCACTGTGTGTAGCAGCGGTCTGTCCCACAAGGAGATAAAAATGGAAAAACCTTTTGCCATCACACTCGACGTCGGCACGTCGCTAGCTAACCACACCGGTTCCTGGCGTACCAACCGGCCGGTCTATCTGAGCCGTATCCCGCCTTGCAACCACCAATGCCCGGCCGGTGAAAACATTCAGGCCTGGTTGTTTCTGGCCGAGTCGGGCAACTATGAAGGCGCCTGGCGCAAGCTGGTGGAAGAAAACCCGTTTCCCGCCATCATGGGCCGCGCTTGCTATCACACCTGTGAGGGCGCTTGCAACCGGGGTCAGCTTGATTCAGCGGTGGGTATCAATTCGGTCGAACACTTTTTGGGCGATGAGGCAATTGCCAAAGGCTGGAAGTTCACCAAGCCGGCAGTCACCACGGGCAAAAAAGTGCTGGTGGTGGGTGCCGGCCCCTCGGGCCTGTCGGCGGCTTATCACCTGGCTATGCTGGGGCACAGTGTGACCATCTTTGAGGCTGGCCCCTTGCCTGGCGGCATGATGCGTTTCGGCATTCCGCAGTACCGGTTGCCACGCAACGTGATCGACGCCGAGGTGCAGCGCATCGTCGACCTGGGCGTGAAAATTGTCTACAACACCAAGGTCAGCAACATTCTGGAAACCAAGCAGCAAGGTGGCTTTGACGCCGTGTTTCTGGCCGTTGGTGCGCATATCGCCAAACGTGCTTACATTCCCGCCGCCGACTCGGCGCATGTGCTCGACGCTGTGTCGGTGCTGCGCTCGATGGAAGGCGAAGACAAGCCGCTGTTGGGGCGCAAAGTGGTGGTGTACGGTGGCGGTAACACGGCGATTGACGTCGCGCGCACCGCCAAACGGCTGGGCGCGACCGAGTCGATCATCGTCTACCGGCGCAATCGCGAAAAAATGCCAGCGCACGACTTTGAGCTTGAAGAAGCGCTGCAAGAAGGCGTGTTGGTGAAGTGGCTCTCGACCATCAAACAGGCGGGCGAGTCGTCGATCACTGTTGAAAAAATGGCTTTGGATGACAAAGGTTTCCCGCAACCGACCGGCGAATTTGAAACGCTGGAAGCCGACTCGGTTGTGCTGGCGTTGGGGCAAGACGTGGACTTGTCGCTGATTGAAGGCGTGCCAGGCTTGACGGTGCAAGATGGCGTGGTCCAGGTCAACCTGCAAATGATGACCGGCCACGCCGGCATTTTTGCTGGTGGCGACATGGTGCCTGCTGAGCGCAACATCACCGTGGGTATTGGTCACGGCAAAAAAGCCGCGCGCAACATTGACGCCTGGTTGCGCGGGGGTGTCTATACAGCGCCGCCCAAAGCGGAAGTTGCGGGCTTTGACAAACTCAACACCTGGTATTACAGCGACGCGCCCAAGACAGTGCGCCCGGTGCTCGACATCATCCGTCGCCAAAGCACGTTCGAAGAAGTGCAGGGCGGCCTGGACGAAACCAACGCCTTGTTTGAAGCGCGGCGCTGTTTGTCCTGTGGCAACTGCTTTGAGTGCGACAACTGCTACGGCGTGTGCCCGGACAACGCGGTGATCAAGCTCGGTCCCGGCAAAGGCTTCGAGTTCAACTACGACTACTGCAAGGGCTGCGGCATTTGCGTGTCGGAATGTCCTTGCGGCGCGATCAAGATGGTGCCCGAAGAGATCTGATTCGGTCACAATCCGGACATGTTCTGATTCTTAGGAGTTCGCCATGTTCAAGCATATTCTGGTTCCGGTTGATGGTTCGAACACGTCGCAAGTTGCGGTAGGCAAGGCGACCGACCTGGCCAAGGCTTTTGGCTGCACGGTCACCGTGATTTATGTGATCGATCCCTATCCGTTTACCGGTGTGGGTACCGACTTTGCCTACGGCCAGGCCGAATACCTCAGCGCCGCTACCGCCGAGGCCAACGCCGCCGTGCACGCCGCCAAGGAGTCGTTTGTCAAGGCCGACGTGAGCGTCGATACCTCGGTTATTGAAGCGCACACGGCCTGGCGCGGCATCGTTGAAGCTGGTGTGTCGCTCAATGCCGACCTGATCGTCATGGGCTCGCATGGCCGCAGCGGTCTTGAAAAATTGGTGCTCGGCAGTGTGGCGCAAGCCGTGCTGTCACACACCAAGCTACCGGTGCTGGTGGTGCGTGACTGAATACAACCACCCTGCCGGTTGTGTCGATAAAAATCGAGGACTATTCAGCCCCTCGATTTTTTAAACGCACAATTTATGTGCGTTGACGCATAAGTTGTAACTCCCCGACCTCCAGCAGATGCTTCAAGGCTGACATGGTCACGATAGCGTGTTTTTTGGGGTCGTAGTCGTCACGCTCCACAATGCCACCGAAGGTTTTTCCTGGCGTGGATACTGTGACACCACGGTTGAGCGTTCCTTGAAATCGTTCAACTTTGCCTTTGAACCATGGCGTTTTTCTTGGGGCAAAGTGCTGTTCAATATCCAAGTCGAAGCAAATTTGCTCGAGTTCTTTGCTGTGAAACTCTGTGCCGCCATCCATCACCAGCTCAGATACGATGCCATACGCATCCCAGTCATTTTTTAGGTCGGGATATTTCTCTCGCAGCCCTGTTTTTGGCATGAAGGCGTGGCGAAGGCAACGGGCGACCGTCGCCCGGCTGGGAGGCTCGAAGCTCAGACAGTAGCCCAAAACGCAGCGGGTGTAGTCGTCTATTAATATCGTCAACCAGGGGCGACCCAGGGGAAAACCATTTTCGTCATCAATAGCAAACAAGTCCATGCGGGTGTGGTCTATCTCGCCGCGTTCCAGTGGTGCCTCTGTCTGGCGATGGTGCAGGGATGTGCGGTATTTTTTGCGCGCATGCTCCCGTCCGTACCTGGCCAAGTCACGGTCATAGACGGGGATGTCGTTCACAAGTCTATTTATCAGCCGATATGTCGGCAGGGACAGCTGCTCACTTACAGGCAGATGTTTGTTTGCCCGTCGGGTCTCAGCTCTGGCAATGGCCAGGGTATCCACGATTGTTCCGCGTTCGAGCGTTAGAAACTTTGTCTCGATGGCTTGCTGGCAGATTTCCAATACTGGCTCTGCGAACCGAGGGGCTCGATTTCCCTTGTCTATATTCGACGCAACAAGGACGTTTGGGGCACTTCCTGAGTTCAGGTACGCCCGTGCCCAACGGTAGACCGATACCCAGCTTGGAATCTTGTCAGCGGGGATGTTTTGTGACCTGGCCACTTCAAGAATGGCGGCACCATAAGCTGATTTCGACGTGGGAAGATGCAGTACAGCTTTTATAAATAGGAGTCTGAAGCTTGCTGCTTTTAGGCCGTTTTCCAAAGCTGGAACTGACTCTTTTGCTATCAAAGACGAAGTTCTCTCTGGACTCGATATTTTTGCGCGGGCTGGGCGCTCCAATTTCAGGTGCCCGCTGTTGTATGCCTCCAGCAGCTCGCTCGTGGTCTTCTCCATGGGGCGTTCGGTTTTCATGTTGCGCAGCACCCAGACACCATCCGTACATTGACGCTCAATCGTGAAGGACTCACCTTCAACCTGAACGCGTGCCTTTGCTCGCAAAAATCCTTTACTCATGAATCGCTCCTTTTAGCTGGCCACCAGGAATCCTTTTGATAGCAGTGAGGGGGCCAATCTGCTGGTCAAGGTCCAAAAACAGGTAGTTGTCCAAAATCAGGCGGCAGACGTGGTTGATTGCCAGAGGCGCGTATCGCCCAGCAAGAACGTCATTCCAAAGCAGACAGTCGGCACCCTCAAATAGCCTGCGCGCGTGCTCCAGTAGCTCGAAAGTTAAGGGTTGGCGGCCGTGTTTCAGTACAAGTTGAGCGTTTTTCAGGCGGGGTTGGCGCCCGAGGTCTTCCGCTAGAACTACCGCATATTGGTAACAGCCTTGTCCAATGAGGTATGAGCCTGAACGGCACGTGTATTTCCACTCAGGAATGAGCCCAAAGCGGCACCAGTAGTCCACAAAAGCGCCAGCAGGTTGATCATCCAAGGATGGTGATCAACATGAACGAAACAAAGCTGTGCACGATAGCGCAACTGCAAGACTTTCTCACGGCAACGCCCGAGGTCAGCTTCAGCGGCATTGGCGAGAAAGACAACAACGAAAGATACGCCCACATCAGCCGTGTGCTCAAGCGCTTTGACTACCCGCATCGCAACAAAAGCGAGCGCGGGGTGGTGCTAGCTTACCTGCAACGCACCAGTGGTTACAGTCGCGCCCAGATCAAACGCCTGGTGGCACGCTGGCATGAGAATCGGCTCGCTGAGGTGCCTCTGGTCAAGCGCTATGCAGCCCCGGCTGCACCCTTCGCGCGCAAGTACACAGCCAGCGATATTGACCTGCTCGTGGAGATGGACCGGGCAAACGTTGATGTCTGTGGTCCTGCCATCACCCACCTCTTCAAACGCGCCTACAACACGTACGGCGACAAGCGCTACGAGCGCTTGGCAAACCTGTCCGTGTCGCACCTGTACAACCTGCGTAAAAGCCGCGGCTACCAAGCCCTGCGCGTCACCCTGACCAAGACCCGCCCGGTGTGCAACCCCATCGGTGTGCGCAAGGCGCCGCGCCCAAATGGACGCGCTGGCTGGGTGCGCATTGACAGCGTTCACCAAGGCGACCTTGACGGCATCAAAGGGGTCTATCACATCACCTGCGTGGATGCGGTGAGCCAGTGGCAGGTGGAGGCCTGTGTAGAGGGTATCAGCGAGGCATTTCTGCTGCCAGTGCTGGAATTTATCCTGAGTCAGTTCCCGTTTGTGATCAAAGGATTCCACTCTGACAACGGCTCAGAATACGTCAACAAAAAAGTCGCTGAACTGCTCAACAAATTGAACATCGAGCAGACCAAATCACGCGCACGTCAAAGCAACGACAACGCCTTGGCCGAGAGCAAAAATAACAGCGTGGTCAGGAAGCACATGGGCTACAGCCACATCCCACAAAAGTATGCCAAACCGATCAACGAATTCTTCGCCAACACCTTCAACTCGTGGCTCAACATGCACCGGCCGTGCATGTTCGCCACCGAGGTAGTGAGCGACAAAGGCAAGATCAAAAAGGTCTACAAACATGCCGATGTGAAGACCCCGCTGGAGTGCCTGGCTCAACTCAGCAAAAAGCGTTTGGTGACATTCAAAAAGGGCATCACGCTCAAAGATTTGGAAGCCAAAGCCGGCGAAAAAACCGACCTCCAGGCGGCTCAGGAAATGCAGGCGGCAAAGGCCCAATTGTTTGCTATGTTCAATAAGCCTGAGGTCAAAAAGCGGGCTTGAAATTGAGGCCAGGCAGCCAGCAGACTCGGGTCTCTCAGGCGGTATCTTGATGGGATGCTGTGTGGTCTGAATGCAGGATCATGCATGAGTACATGGCACGATCGGGGGGGCCTGCCGGCGGCCCTGGCGGGGGCCTGATATGAATAAATTCAAAAAGGCAGCAAGGCAAATTCAAGCCGTTTACACTGCCTTTCTTAACCCGATCAGCTTGTGTGACGATTGAGGTCAAACTGGCTTCGCTTCAGGCTCATATCTGAATTGGAAAATACTGACAACCAATTTTACCAGTTTAAAGGCAATTTATCGTTTTAAATCATAGACTTACATCGTTTTTTGAACGCCGAAACTTTAGGTCTAAATGTCGGATTGGAAGAAATCAGCGACTCGGATGCTGCGAGTGGAGATGGAGCGCACCGGTGTGAGCTTCAAGGAGTTGTCGCGCCGACTTGAACCAATCGGCGTGGCCCAGCAAAGTCCGCAGCTTTCCAACAAGGTCAATCGCGGAACCTTTTCGCACACCTTCTTCCTTCAGTGCATGAAGGCTCTCAACGTCGAGGTGATTCGACTGTTTGACTCCGCTTTGGAAACAAAACGTGACCATGGCCATCACTCCATTATTAAAAAGTCTCATAAATGAGATTATTTTAAACCATGACTACCCTGAAAAAACTAGACGGCCCGGACAGTTGGCACCTTGAAGCCAAAAGGCTGCTGCGCCTGGAGCTCAAGCGCCACCGTGTTGGCTACAAAAAATTGGCGGTGTTGCTCAACGCCATCGGGGTGGCGGAGACTGAGCGCTCCATTGCAAACAAATTGGCCAGGGGCACCTTCAGCTTCGTGTTCTATCTGCAGTGTTTGAGGGCAATGGAGGCCGATGCGCGTTCGGCGGGGGAGGTGGCAGAGGCATTGGCTCAGCGAATATCATAGATAGCCCATAATTCACTTCTTGCCTTTAACAATTGAGCACTTCCGTGTTAGCAACAAGTGATTCGTCGAATTCATCAAAAATTGGTTCATTTGGGAAATATCACATTATTCCGGTGAGCCGAACTTTTATTCGTTAAATTTAAATAAATTTTTATGGGAGATGAGCAAATGAATGGAGAGATATTAGTAGTCAACGAGAATCTTTTTCAATCCTTCGGGGATAGAGAAAAATCTAATCCAGAGTGTGGAAAGTGGAAATATGCCGATGGAGTAATGATGCGGGGCCTTTTCAGGAAAGAGGCAATTAACTTAGCTGTGTTGTTAGCAGAAATTCATCATGCGCCAGACCACTTAAAAGAATTGTATGGCGATAGTGAAGGCGGCAGTGCATTTGGAGCGGCTGGGATGATGTCGGGAGGCAACACCATAGTTGGACTAATTGCGCGCTCTGCAACGTCAAAAAGAATCGGTAGCTCAGTGGTTTTCCGTGCGATTTTCAAGGATGGTCGAAATCTCATGTGTTCGACTACTCGGGCGATATTCGAGGAGCTAAAAGGAATGAGTGGTGTTAGGTTTAAGACACAAGAACAGTTCTTAGCCGATGCTGAGGTTAGATTTAAGGCCATCCAAGAGGCCAGTCTAAAAAAGAAGCAAGGAATTCAATAAAGAGTAAGGTTAGATCGTGCGAAGCCACGATCTGAACCGTTTGTTGGACGAGCCCGGTGCAGGCCAACACGGCCAGTTTTTTACGCTCCTGAAAATATCTTTTCCCGTCACACCCGCTGCAACAGGTCAATGCTGACCCGAGAGCGACGATGCTGATGATTGAAGCCACCATTGCAGTGACTCTGTGCCCAAGCAGGGCATCTTGACGGAGCCAAATTAGTCGTTTTGAGCTATTTTTGGCCAAGCGCGGCCACAGCACCCGGCCGGGCACTGATGCGCTGGATTTATCTCTCAGATCAGATGCTGGTTGCACTCTCCGGGTTGAGACGCGCCGGTGGCGTCATCACAGGCAAGATGCGTCGATGCACGATGCGCATCACAGCGCCGCAACAGCGACAAAGCAGCTTGGGTCGCTCGGTTGGACAAGCCTTGACGGCTTGGTCATTGGGTGCAGGGGCAGCGACAACTTGCGCGCGTGGCTTGAACACCAACAACTGCAGCAACACCTTCAGCCGCTTGCTGTTGGGGTGCAAAAAACCATAATTGCGTGCCCGCCGGAAGCCTTTTGGCAACACATGCTGGAGCACCAGCCGTAAAAACGCCACCCCACTGACGCTGCGCTGCGCGTATTTCCTGGTTTTGCTGTCACGCCAGCGATAGGTCACCAAACCGTTCTCGCAGCGCAAAATATCTTTCTCGGCAATCACCCCCCGGTACAAATAGCGCCCCAGATAAACCAGCGCCTTCTCGCCGCTACCCACGCTCTTGCAATCCACCACCCACTTTTTTGGCAAGTCAGCAGGCAGTGGCAACCCCAGCTCAGCCAAAGCCAGCAGGAATTTGAACCGAAACACTTTTGCCAGCGCCTTATGGTTGAACAAATAGCCGTCCCCTTTAGCGCTCTTGCGCAACGTGCGCCACAGACCCTTGTCCGCATTCAGGGCTGCCGCAGGCATGCAAAGATGCACATGGGGATGAAAGTCAAGCCGCCTTGAATGCGTGTGCAACACTGCCACCGCACCGGCGCTGCCCTGCAACTGCTTGTGATTTTGGCTAAACGTGTTCACCGTGGCCCAGGCGCCATCCATCAGGGCCGCATAAAGTTCGCGTTGATGCTGCCAAACCAGTGTGCGCAGTTCAGAGGGCAAGGTGAAGGTGATCAGGAAATAGCTGCCCGGCACCAACGCTCGGGTTTGCCGCTCGATCCAGCGTTGGCTCTCAAAGTGCTGGCAATGCGGGCAATTGCGGTGGCCGCAGGAATGCGGCACCAGGCGCTGCTGCCCACAGTCGTCGCACTGAGCCAGCATGCTTGGCCCCAGGCTGGTGCGGCAGTGCTTCATGGCGTTCAAGGCTTGGCGTTGGCTGGGTAAAACGGAGGTAGCGTATTGCGCCAGGTAATCCTGCCCGAACTGATCAATGACACAGGCCAATGTGATCATTTGACTGCACCCCAGCTCACTTTAAAGCCGCCCATCAGGGCTTCAATGCGCGCGTTGGCTGTGGTTGTGGTGGTGTCGCTCAGATGGGTGTAGCGGGCGGTGGTGAGGATGCTTTGGTGGCCCAGAATCTTCTGCACTTCAAGCAGGTCAACCCCGGCTTCAATCAGATGCGTGGCATAGCTGTGGCGCAGGCTGTGTGGCGTGATCTTTTTTTTAGTCCGCAGTCCCGTGTCACCAAGTGCAGGGTCTGTTGCACCCCTGCCGCATTGAGCGGGGTACATGCGCTGTGCGCGCCAGCCAGGCCGCCACGGCGATTGGGAAACAGCAGCTCCGGGTTGCGGTGGGTTTGCCAGAAGCGGCGCAACACACCAAGGGTGGCCTCAGGCAGGGGCACGAGGCGGTCGCGGTTGCCTTTGGCGTCGCGAATATGCACGCGGTGGCGATCGGCATCAATGTCACCGACCCGCAAGGCCAGCCCTTCGCTCAGGCGCAGACCCATGCTGTACAGGGTGAAGTAAAACACCCGGTAGCTCAGAATGCGGGTGCGCGAGAAAATCTGTTGCGCTTGTTGCACAGTCAGGATGTCGGGCAGGCGTTGGGTCTTGGGTGGTTTGATGAAATCGGGCATGTCCCACGGCTTTCCCAGTACGTGCTGGGTGTAGAACTTGTAGCCATACAGATCGTGCTTGACGGCGCTCCAGGAGTGGGAATCAACCAGGCTGCTGAAATAGTCGGTCAGTTGGGCGGGCGAGAGATTGTCGATCTGGTAGTCAAAGTAGTCGCCCATGTGCCGGATGGCGCGGCTGTAAGCATCGATGCTTTTGGGCTGCAGGCCCTTGAGTTTGAGGTGTTGGAGGTGGGTTTGGTAGCGCTGATCAAATTCGGCTTTGGCTGTAAAAGTCTTCATGCTGGGGTGTTCTCACGATGGGTTACAGAATCTCACCTCGGCCTAATTGACGAGGTGAGCCTGCAGCTTAAATCGTGTCTGTCAGCGCGATGCCGGGGGCGTTACTCCGCGTAGCGGCTTCGTCCAACCGATTGTTTAGCACTGACTGAAAAAACGTTAAACAGTTCAGATGGTTCTTGGCTAAAGCGCTTGCTGACCCTGCTTGCTGTGGTGAAGACTTCATAAGGCCCGGCAAAATCCAAGGCTTCAACATCGTCAAATACATAAATTCCTATGTTCTTCGCCATGCTGTAACTTTCTGAAGCCTAGCGTAGAAGTGACCGGCGGACAGTAGGCTGGGCAGAGCCAGCCGATAAGACGTCCGCGTCGACTGCCATGTTAGAACTCATTCGTCGATCACTGCTGTGCGCTTCACCGACATCGAGTGCTTGTGGCCCTTGACGATGTTTGATTTCGTTCGGAACAACAGGAGCAATGCGGCCAACACCGTTGCCGCGCCGATAGCTGCGTGTCTCGCAGAAACGCCGGCTTGGCGATCGTAGGAGGGAAGGACAACCCAAATCAGGCACAGCCAGATCAAGAGGGTAAAGAGGCTCACCCACTGGTTGATCTGTGAGACCGAGAACGGAGCCGGACCTTCGATGGCGCGCGACAGCAAATTCGCGTTCTTCGGCCGATGCAGGATGGTCTTGTAGAGAGGCCCCGTTATGTCGTCCTCCAACATGTCCACGTGGTTCTCCCAGTTCTCCTGCCAGTACTTGCTGCCTCTATTCGCAAGGAACCACGACAGAGAAAATATAAGGCCGACGCACGCAATGACGAATGCGTTGAATGTTTTGTCGGCCGCTGACATGTGCTCGGCTGCGAGGACCGCGAAATAGCCTGCGAATGCAACTGCAATCAATGCCCAAAAATAGGTCGCACGCTGCCAGTACAGCCCAATTTCGAACTTTCGAATGTCCAGTGCATGCGCAAGGGCGGCCTTTGTCTTCTTCGGGTCGCGAGGCTGCCCCATGCCAAAGGATTGCTTGTATTGATCTTCCTTGGTCCCCATCAGCGTCTCCTGTGAGTTCTAACGTTAAATTAAGGGGCGCGCTTTAGCGCGTCCCTCTTGAATGAAAGGTTAGGTCTTTTCGTCTGACTCATCGGTATTCAGCCTTGATGTACTTTGAATGCTTGGTGCATTGTTTTTCGACCCATTTTCAGCCCATATGCCATGTGAAAAGTTGCCGAAAATGAGGCCGGCTAAATACACAGGACCAAGGAGAATAAAGGCCCATAGCGCCATACTACCAATCCAATATAACGTTGGGTTTCGAGATGGGTACGAAATAACTAGTATTGTGGCCATCGTACCTATCGAAATAAATAGGACGCGCCATAAGCCCGCAAATCTGGCGAGCAGGAAACCTGATGCAAAAGTCATTACAACAAGAAGAATTTGTACTAGCGGTATCTTTAACATGATGTTGTTGCCGACCCTAACGTAGAAGTCACCGGCGCTGCGCGGCTTTATCGCGCAGCGTCCGCGTGGATTGCCGGGTTAGGGGCATTTGAACTCGGATAGCTAAGCATAAGTACGAGCAAAATATATTCATACCCCGTTTCTCGCAGACTTAATATCGAGAAGATTAATTTTATCGATTTTGTCTTTATGAATCACAATCGTAAGCCTTGCCGGATACTTAAATCGCATTTCGCTAATCCGAAATGTCCATAGCATGATTTTTAGGAGATCTTCATCGCTTATAGCCTTGTGACCTTTGATTCGCGTAATTCCTGAACCAAATACCGGCGTGGATACGCTCTGCTGGGCGTATACCTTGTTTACCTTGTCCCAGAAAGTTATCAAAAACTCAAGATACTCTGGCATTGTAAGTACAGCTTTGTTGTCATCGTCGAACTTTGTAAACGCAGCTAGAAGAAAGTCTTTATACACGCAAATAGTCCCGATCTTATAGCGCAACTTCTTTCCTAGTTTTCGTTCTAGATTGCTATCTAGTTTTTCATTTTTCTCAAAAGAGTAATTTTCGATATGGCGATCTAGCTCTGAGATGGGCACACCAAGGTACTTTTGAATAAATATGCCATTTAGCGAGTTTTCAGCGATTATTTTGTTATCTACCAGGGTGTCAAAGTATTCGTTAAAAGCAATTGCTTTTAACCCAGACTCCGAAAAAATGTCACCAACTTTGATCGTAACTTCGCTTCCTTCAACGTTAATGTCAATCTTATAAAGGTTGTTAGACCACACCCAAATCGCCAAATAGAATAATCCCAGTAGTCCTATAAAAATCCAACCATAGGTGGTTTTGTGTGCGACCGGTATTTCAAAGAACAGCACAAACAGAGACAGCGCCGCGCTTATCCCAGAGGTGATCTTGAGGAAGTTCTCGACAACCCTTCTGTCAAAGAAATCAACCTTCATTATGGCTTGTACCAATAGAAATCGGCGGTCGTCTTAGTCGCCAATATAAAGTCACTGTTTTTCAAAGACGCCTCAATGATTTCCTTTTTGATTGGGATGTGGAGTGTCGGGACATTATTCATCGAATCCCTAAAAATAGGCAACTTGCCCCAAAGATTTTTTACAGACTGCTTCAGGGAGCCATTTAATAAAAGGCCATCCTTGGTGTCATACTCCGGATATATAACGATAACAGGTAGTCCTTGATCATTTATTCCATAATCAATTTCTTCTCTTAGCGCTCTTGAGTTTGCTGTATTTGTGCTAAGGATAAGTACGATATTTTTAGAACTTCTAAGGCGCTCTCGAAGCCTTGGTTTCAGCGTTGTTTCCCAATTGCTGCCGTCGCGAACGTTGTACGTCTTATCGTGCGAATCATTAAACGGAAATGATGCTTCCTTTCCTTTCCACGCTCGCAACATGTTGTAGTAGCAGAAATCTTTTGTGGCATGTGCGCCGAGCGCGCTTGCGTTAAAAGGCTCTGCAACGTAAAAGGCTGAGTAATTACCGCTTCGATATGCCATTATTCCTCCAAAAAATTTATAGCCATTCTTACGTAAGCGGTAAATTGCTACGCAGACTAGCACCTAACGTAAAATTGAGGGGCTCGCCGCGCTTCTCGGCGAGTCCCGCTCGAATGCCGGGTTAGAGGTTACCCCTCGGGGTCAATGGTTTGGTCTGGGTGATACCTCAGAACCGTGTACATTTTTGGCTCGCCCATTACGGTTTGAACCTCAACGTCAACGACGTATGCAAGCTTGTGCCACGGCTTATTGAAGCGAGGATCTTCGCCGAGCATTGCCTCCTTAACGGCATTGTTTTCGAAGATTACCTTCTGCGGCCGCTTGGAGATGCTTTCTATGATTGCCTTGTCGCCGGTATGCGAATCGGTATCAAACTTGGTTTGATACCAATACATGAGCTTTCGATTCTGGATGTGCTCGCTCGGGTCATCCATGTCTTCGAGTTCGCGGGTGATGCGATTCTGCGCCGCATTGGCATCAGCGGAGTTGAACGAAAACTGATTGATTGTTACTTGCGCATTATCAGAGACCGTGAAGTTCATTTGCGAAGACGAATCCTTCGCAACCGGTTCCAATATTGCCTTCCACTGCTTCAAATCGTTCTTGTGCATCACCTTGGGAGGATTGGACACCTTACCTAGAAGCCACTCCAACACGCCCTTTGCGTTATTGATCCACTCGCTGAGAGTGCCGCCGCTCCATAACAACGGAACTATTGGAAGCGCTTGGGCCACCAGTTCAATGATGATTGAGCCGGACCGGACCTCTTTGATATAGAGCTCCGTACCGACCTGATAGTCCTGGTTTGTCTCTGACTCGATGAACCGCTGGAATTGCTGGTTCACGGCGAGCAGCGACAACGTGAGGTCCGTCAGAACTACAGGCTGTTCGTTCTTAATGTAGATTTCGAGCTTCGTGCCGAAATCAATTTCTATCAGGTTTCTACTCATCTTGAGTAACCTCTAACGTGCCAGCTCAGGGGCGCGAAGCCGGCTTGCCGGCGAAGCGTCCCTCTGGAGCAAGGGGTTAGCCACCGATGAGCGGCAGTGCGAGCAGAGCAGTCGCTGCTGCCGCGCCGCCAGCCTCGGTAGCACCCTTCGCAAAGGACGACACGAGCGACTTGAAGCCTGAAACGATTTCATCTCTTTTGGTTTTCTTAAGGAGGGCTTTGTATTTCCCTTCGAATGAATCGACCTCACTTGCAGACAGTAGCGTACGCAATAGTCGGAAGAAGACCTCTGGATCGACCTTGATAATCTCTGTATTGAACGAGCCGTCAAAAACTCCACTGTGCTCCTTTATCTGCCCTTGAATCCAGTTTTTCGCCAGAATGTCTTCCACTACAAAAACGATCTTTGCGACAGTTCCTTCTTTCTTGTCGAACTCAAGGCCTGCCTTAGCAAGCTGACGTACGAATCTGTGGCGTGCCTCGTCTTCTGGCCTTCCGCCAAACTTGAGACTGCCCTCGTAACGCAACCGCTTGATCCTGGGTAATGGAGCACGAAGCCTTTCGCTGGCGACTTGGTTGGGGAAGCTGCCAAGTGGGCGCCCTTGCTCGCTTGCGTGTTTATCCAGAAGGAGCATGACGAGCGCATCAATATCCGATTTCGGCATCGAGCCGATGCCGCCCTTGAGGTAGTGTTTCAGAAATTCGTTCGCGAAGAGTTCTTCAGTTGATGCTCGGCTGGGAGGCATGCGTTGCTCCTTTCTCGATGGCTAACGTAGAGCTAACCGGCGCTGCGCGGTTTTATCGCGCAGCGTCCAGCGACCAGAGGGAGCGAGGTTGAGCGCCGGGTTGGGCGTCACTTTCCCACCCGAAAAAACACTAACGCCGCATTTGTTTTTGGCAGATTCTACTCTTGCCGTAAGTCGTCTCGCAAATCAGACAGTAGAAGGTTTAGGTCTGTTCCACCTGCTGACTTCCAGCGTTCCGTGGCAGCGTGAAGTTCGTTTAGCTGAGATGGAGTACCAAAGAGCTGAATGTCATGGAACGCTGACTCTAACTTCTTGAACGGCTCCGAGTTTGGCGAACGAGATGCCGCCATGCCTAAATCTCGGTATGCCTGAACAAGATAGGTGATTCGAATATCGCGCTGCTTGTTCTCACGATCGCGTTTAGACGTGAAGTGATGACCAGCAAACCATCCAACGATTGCCAGGGTAGTTGTAACCAGTAGCGGAATAAGCAGATCAAAGTTCATGCATGTGCCTCGACAGGTGAGCTTGTGACGCCCAACGTAATGTAGCCGAGCGCCTATCCTGGCATTCCCAAGCTAGACGACGAAATAAGCTGGTTGAGCGGGTTCGATTGAAACAGCGAAAAGTTGCGCAACGCCCCTTGCAGCCGTCATTTGCAAGGCATATACTGGATGCAATCACAGTACTTATGATGTCCATCAAACCCGTCTCCTATATTCCCCAGTCGCCCCGCCTGCTGGATCAGCTTCGGGAGGTCTTGCGGTACAAACACTATAGCTTAAGAACCGAAGAGGCTTACGTTTACTGGGTGAAATTTTTTGTTCGGTGGCATGGCCGTAACGGCCAGGCGCGCCACCCGCGTGACTTGGGCGCGGCTGAATTGCAGCAGTTTTTGTCCATGTTGACCACGCAGCGCAATGTGTCGGTGTCCACCCACAATCAGGCGTTGAGTGCCTTGTTATTTTTGTACCGCGAGGTGCTGGGTGTGCAGTTGCCGTGGCTGGACGATGTGCAGCGCCCAACACGTCCAAGACGCATTCCATCCGTATTGACCGTCACCGAGGTGGCTGCCTTGCTGGGTGCAATGACAGGGGTTGAATTGTTGCTGGCAAAGCTGTTGTATGGCACGGGCATGCGACTGAACGAAGGCTTACGCCTGCGGGTGAAGGATGTGGACTTTGATCGGCGTGTGCTGATCGTTCGTGACGGCAAGGGTGGCAAAGACCGGGTGGTGATGTTGCCGCAGACGCTGAATGCTGCGTTGCGTTCGCAAATGGCGCAGTCACGCGCAGTGTGGCAGCATGACCGGCAACAGCAGCAACCCGGTGTCGAGGTGCCCGACGCACTGGCAGTCAAATACCCAGGCTTGGGTCAGCGCTGGGGGTGGTTCTGGGTGTTTCCGGCCCCCAAGTTGTCGATTGATCCACGTTCGCGCATTGAGCGCCGACACCATCTATATGAGGAGCGTTTGCAACGCGCCATCAAGCTGGCAAGCGCTGCGGCGCAGATTCACAAACCGGTGTCGGTTCACACCCTGCGCCATTCATTTGCCACGCACTTGTTGCAGGCGGGTACTGACATCCGTACGGTGCAGGAACTGTTGGGCCATTCAGATGTCAGCACCACCATGATTTACACCCATGTACTCAAGGTGGCAGCGGGCGGCACGGCCAGCCCGCTGGATGCCTTGGATAGTCTGACTGTTTGAACGGCCAACACACTGACCGCGTCACATTCCTGTTGATGTTTGCAGCAATGCAGCCACCGTAGGCACAATCCATCTTCAATCGATCACTTCATTGAACAAAACCATGACCCCACCCAACCCTGCCCCACTTTCCTTCGCCGTCATGGGTGCGGGTGCCGTAGGCTGTTTTTACGGCGGTATGCTTGCACGCGCTGGCTTGCCCGTTACGCTGATCGGCCGCGTCGCGCATGTGCAAGCTATTCAAAGCCAGGGGCTGCACCTGCAAACCCTGACGTTTGACGAAGTGGTGCACCCGCAGGCCAGTGAACTGCCCAGCGCGGTGACTGAAGCCAACGTGGTGTTGTTTGCCGTCAAGTCCACCGACACCGAAGCGGCTGGCCTGCAAATTCGCCCCCACCTGCAGCCCGGCGCGTTGGTGCTGTGCCTGCAAAACGGTGTGGACAACGCCGAGCGGCTGCGTGCGGTATTGCCCGGTGTCGACGTGGCCGCTGCGGCGGTGTATGTGGCAACTGAAATGGCAGGCCCCGGCCACCTGCGCCACCACGGGCGCGGTGAAATCATCATTGAACCCAGCCCGCGCAGCGCCGCGCTGGCACAAGCCCTGCAAGCCGCTGGCGTGCCCACGCAAATCAGTGCCCAGGTGCGCAACGTGCTGTGGACCAAGCTGGTCATCAACTGCGCTTACAACGGCCTGTCTTCCATCGGCCAAATCGCCTATGGCGAACTGCTGCAGCGCCCCGGTGTGTCCCAGGTGCTGCAAGACCTGGTGGCCGAGTGCCGCGCCGTGGCCGCTGCCGACGGTGTGGTGTTGCCGGATGATCTGGAAGTATCCGTGCGTGCCATAGCCCACAGCATGGCCACCCAGATGTCGTCCACCGCGCACGACCTGCGCCGTGGCAAGCCCACCGAAATTGATTTTCTGAACGGCCACATCGTGCGCCGGGGCGAGCTGCTTGGCGTGCCCACGCCCGCCAACCAACTGCTGTGGGCGGCGGTGAAGCTGCTGGAGGCACGCAGCGTGTGTTGACACAACGGCTCCATCTGCCCTGAAGCGGTCTTGCTTGTCAACTTGCGCTGTGGGTCTGGCGGCGCGGCACATGAGGCATCCCCTAAAATCCTCAACATCCCTTCCGACCGTTTGTTTTTGGTCGGCCCCGCGTCTGCACCACCCTCCCCATCATCATGAGCACATCCCCTACCCCCCTGTCCTACAAAGCTGCTGGCGTTGACATTGACGCTGGCGACGCGCTGGTGGAACGCATCAAGCCCTTGGCCAAAAAAACCATGCGCGACGGTGTGCTGGCTGGCATTGGTGGCTTTGGCGCGCTGTTTGAAGTGCCCAAGCGCTACAAAGAACCGGTGCTGGTGAGCGGCACCGACGGTGTCGGCACCAAGCTGAAGCTGGCTTTTGAATGGGCCATGCACGACACCGTGGGCATCGACCTGGTGGCCATGAGCGTGAACGACGTGCTGGTGCAAGGGGCTGAGCCCTTGTTCTTTTTGGACTACTTTGCCTGTGGCAAGCTCGATGTGGACACCGCCGCCGCCGTGGTGGGTGGCATCGCCAAAGGCTGCGAGCTGTCTGGCTGCGCGCTGATTGGCGGCGAAACCGCTGAAATGCCCGGCATGTACCCAGCGGGCGAATACGACCTGGCCGGTTTTGCCGTGGGCGCGGTAGAAAAATCAAAAATCTTAACTGGCGCAGAGGTCAAACCGGGCGACGTGGTGCTGGGCTTGGCCAGCAGCGGCGTGCACTCCAACGGCTTTAGCCTGGTGCGCAAATGCATCGAACGCGCGGGCAGCAACGCCCCCGCTACGCTGGACGGCAAACCGTTCAAGCAAGCGCTGATGGAACCCACCCGGCTGTATGTCAAAAACGTGCTGGCCGCATTGGCCGCGCACCCCATCAAAGCGTTGGCGCACATCACCGGTGGCGGCTTGCTGGAGAACATTCCGCGCGTGCTGCCCGAAGGCATGGCCGCCCATCTGGTCAAAAGCAGCTGGCCGCAAACCGAGCTGTTTGCCTGGCTGCAGGCCACTGCCGGCATTGACGACATCGAGATGAACCGCACCTTTAACAACGGCATTGGCATGGTGGTGGTGATTGATGCGGCCCACGCTGGTGCCTGCGCCGCCACCCTGCGCGCCGCTGGTGAAACCGTGTATGAAATTGGCGTGATTGCCGCGCGCGGTGAGGCTGCGGCGGTGCTGGTGCGCTAGATCACATGGGTAGCGTGGCTCTGTGTTTATGTTGAAAATGTGGCTTGATCATGGACGTTGTAGGGCGAACTTGCACCCGGCATGGTCGGTGCAAGTTCGCCCTACGATGCCGTCAACAATTCAAATTTGATAGCTGCTTGCGCTTATATCATAAGGGCTAGAGCCTTATTTCTTATATAAACCATGGCCACACGTTTTAGCACCCTGCGGCAAATTCCGGGCAGCATCTGGGCGCTTGGCTTTGTCAGCCTGCTGATGGACGTGTCAAGCGAGCTGATCCACAGCCTGCTGCCGGTGTTTATGGTCACCACGCTGTCCATCAGCGTTTTCACCGTGGGGCTGATCGAAGGTGCGGCCGAGGCCACGGCGCTGATCGTCAAGGTGTTCTCTGGCGCGTTGAGCGATTACTTTGGCAAACGCAAGCCGCTGGCCATTTTGGGCTACGGCCTGGGCGCGTTCACCAAACCTTTTTTTGCGCTGGCCACCTCGGTCGGCTGGATCGTCACCGCCCGGCTGGCCGACCGCGTGGGCAAGGGCATTCGCGGTGCGCCGCGTGACGCACTGGTGGCCGACATTGCCCCGCCTGAACTGCGCGGCGCTGCCTTTGGCCTGCGCCAGTCGCTCGACACCGTGGGTGCGTTTTTGGGGCCGATGCTAGCGGTGGCGTTCATGCTGCTCTGGCACGACGACTTTCGCGCCGTGTTCTGGGTGGCCAGCGTGCCCGCATTCCTGTGCGTTGCGCTACTGGTTTGGGGCGTGCATGAGCCAGAAAAGCCCATCGCCGCCAAACGCGTCAACCCCATCAGCCGCGCCAACCTGGCCCGCTTGAGCCCAGCCTACTGGTGGGTGGTGGGCGTGGGCGCGGTGTTCACCCTGGCACGGTTTTCTGAGGCTTTTTTGGTGCTGCGCGCCAACCAGGGCGGGCTGGCCATGGCCTGGACACCGGTGGTGCTGATCAGCATGAACGTGGTTTACGCCGCCTGCGCCTACCCGTTTGGCAAACTGGCCGACAAGCTGCCGCACACGCAGTTGCTGGGCTGGGGGCTGTTGCTGCTGATTGGCGCAGATGCCTTGCTGGCCGCCAGCAACAGCGGCGTGGTGTTTTGGGCTGGCGTGGCGTTATGGGGCCTGCACATGGCCATGACCCAAGGCCTACTGGCCGCCATGGTGGCCGACACCGCACCGGCCGATTTGCGCGGCACCGGCTACGGCTTTTTTAACCTGCTCAGCGGCCTGGCAATGCTGGTGGCCAGTGGCTTGGCGGGCTGGTTGTGGCAGAGTTTTGGCGCGTCCACCACCTTCCTGGCGGGCATTGGGTTTGCTGGGGTGGCGTTGCTGCTGATGCTGCTGCGGCCACGGGGATAGGAAACCTAATATTTGCGCGAGGCATCGTCCTTACAGCGTTGGGCACGCGACGGAGTTACACCGTCTTCCCGATTCTCCCGCAGCCAATGGCCAACGGACACCTGAAGTTTAAGATCATAGCGGCACCAACAGGTCTGGTTTCAGCGCACCAGGGCATCAAGCAGGCCAGGCTCAAAATGGGTTTCAATAAAGTCAGCCATGCGCTCAAACACCGCGTCAAGCGTCGGCACCGGGCCGTTTAAACGCGCACCAAACAGCGCTTGCAGCGCCGCCGGGTCTTCAAACAGACCATGCAGGTAAATGCCCAGCACGTTGCCCGCCGCGTTTTGCCAGCCCAGGCCGCCCGGCAACACGGCATGCGCCACATCGCCGGCGCGTGCCATGGCCGGGTGTTGCGCGGTTTGACCCTGGTGGATTTCGTAGCCGCTGAACTGAACTCCAGCCAGCGCGTTCCAGGGATTGTGGGGCTTGCCGGTTAACGTAAAAGAACAACGACAGTCGTCAGAAATGGCTTGTCGTAGGGCTGACTTGCACCAGCCATGGCGGGTTGAAACCCGCCCTACGCAGGCAGCACATGTTTCATGCTTCGGGGTGTCCTTGTTGAACATGGGCGTTAGTTGGTCAGCTTCAGTGGGGCTCAGGCTGGCGCACAAGTCCTCCATGTCACCTGCGGCATCGCTGGTCTGCATGCCGAAAAACCGAGTCTGTGCGTGACGAACGATTTTGTCCACATCAAACACCGTCACCAGCGCCAGCAGCCCCAAGCCCGGCGCGTTGCCGTCCACGCCTTGGGTGTCAATCAGCGCCTCGCCCAGCATCTGCAGACCACCGCATACGCCCAGCACCGCGCCGCCCTGCCCGGCATGGTGCGCCACTGCGGCATCCAGCCCTTGCGTGCGCAACCAGGCCAGGTCCGCCGTGGTGGCTTTGGAGCCGGGCAGGATGATCCAGTCTGTGGGCTGCAAGCCCGCCAGCTCGGCTGGTGAGCGCACCCAGATCAGGCGCACGCCGGGGATGTTTTTGAGCGGCTGAAATTCGTCCAGGTTGCTGATGCGCGGATAGGCGATGACGGCCACCGTCAAACTCACCACACCTTTAGCCGTTGATCGGTCGTCAAACACGCCATCTTCTTCGGGCAGGCCGTGCTGCCACCACATCGGCAGCGTGGCCACGGTCGGGATGCCGGTAAGGTCTTGCAGCATCTGCGGCGCGGGGGCCAGCAGCGCCGCGTCACCGCGAAACTTGTTCAGCACAAAGCCTTTGATCAAGGCGCGCTCATCCGCGGGTAGCAGCGCCCAGGTGCCGTACAAGTGGGCAAATGCGCCACCGCGGTCAATGTCGGTCACCAGCAGGCAGGCGGCGTGGCAATGCAAGGCCACGCGCATGTTGACAATGTCGCTGTCATGCAAATTGATCTCGGCGGGCGAGCCCGCGCCTTCGATCACCACCACGTCATTTTCTGCACGCAAAGCGTCTAAAGCGGCGGTAATGTGCGGCCAGACGTGGTGGCCGCGCTCGCGCCAGGGCATGGCAGTGAGCGCGTCACTGACCTGCCCCAGCAGCACCACCTGGCTGTGCGTGTCGGCCTCGGGCTTGAGCAGCAGCGGGTTCATGCGCACCTCGGGCACGGCGCGGGCGGCCAGGGCTTGAAAATACTGAGCCGAGCCGATTTCGCCGTGGCCGCTGTCACTGGCCACCACCCCGCCGCCGGGCCGCCCCAAGGCGGGGTGAATCCCCTCGGGGGGCAGCGAGGACACGTCAGTGCCGAGCGTGGGGGCCACCACCCTGGCGTTGTTGCTCATGTTCTGCGCCTTGAACGGAGCCACTTTCAAACCCTGACGGGCGTAGTGGCGGCACAGCGCGGTGGCCAGCCAGCTCTTGCCCGCGCCGCTGGTGGTGCCCAGCACCATGATGCAGCGGGCGCTCATGGGCAGCCCTCTGCCGCAACACAAACCGCGTCATCATTAGCTATCAAAAAAATAGCTATCTTCGCTTTATTCATAAGGGCTAGAGGCTTATTTGTTATATAAATCATGATCATTCGGTTGATACCAAATCAATAGCTGCTTGCGCACTATCCATAAGCGCTAGAGCCTTATTTCTTGTAAAAATTTTCAATATGGAAATCCAGTTGCTATACGTCAGCGCTAAGGATGTGGCAAGGAATAACACCCCGGTTTGCTGCAAGGAGTCGGGATGCGCTGCAAGGCGCAAGGCGTGCGGTTTGGCCAGCCTTACAAGCGACTTGCAACACCGCAGCGCGCCCGAATCCGCCGCAGCAAATGGGGGAAGTTATTTCTTGTCACATCCTAACTTCCATGTTCAACAAGGACACCCCAAAGCATGAAACATGCGTGCCCTGCGTAGGGCGGGTTTCAACCCGCCATGGCCGACTGAAGTCGGCCCTACGACACGCTATTCTTGTCGGCTGTGGGCGTTGTCTCACGTTAAGGTATCCACGACACACTTTGTCGCTGTGATGCCTCCAGCGGCAAAGTCGAACTTGGCAACTGCGGCGACGCCAACGATGCCAAGGGTAGCAGCGGCAGCGCCGCCAACGCCGCTTGCACCCAGTCAAACCCAATGCGCTCCTGCTCCAGCCGCACACCAGCGCAGCTTGCCCCCCGGCTGGGGCGCAAACGCTGGGTGCGCAAGTCGTCAAACAACGCGGCCTCATCTGCGTTTAACCGAGGCAAATCGCGCAGCACGGGCTGCGGCTCGTCGCCCCATTGTGTTGGGTGCGCCATCAAGGTGGCACGATCCATCAGCAGGGATTGCACCTGCGGCAACTGGGCACGCAGCTGGTCCAGAATGGCAAAGCCGTGGGTGTCAATGTCGCCCCAGTAGTGCAGGCGGCAGCCGTGCAGCCAGCGGGCATCGGCCAGCATCTCAAAACCGTAGCCCGCGCCAAAGACCACCAGACTGTTCGCCACAGCCGGGAAAGCCAGAAAGTTGACCTCGTTTTCAGTGAAGAACACGCGGCTGACCGGCAGCTTGAGCTGGGCAAAGTCAGCCTGGGTCAGGGTGATGTCTTGATCAGCATCTGCAGCCAGCAGGCCATGCGCCAGCACTGCGACCAACCTGTCGAGCACACGAAAGCGCACGCGCAGCGGCTTGTCCTTGAAGCCGAAGCGGCGGCCAAACTGGCTGGCTCCGCTGGCACTGGCCTGCATCGCGTCCGGCGGCAAGGCCAGGTCCAGTAGTTCAGAGAGGACACCACGGTTGGCCTCAATGAACTTGCTGTCGACCCCAGGCAAGTCCACCTGGCGCAGGTAGATGCCGGGTCGTGGGTGCGATTGCAACCAGGTGACAACGTTGAGCAGGCGCACCCAGGCATCCGCCAAAGCCAGTGCATTCAGGGGGCGCTTTTCCAGCCACGGCAGCAGCACCGGGTGCTGCGCACGCGTGCATTGCACCAGGCTGATGAAGCGTTTGACCTCTTTCTGTTTGCCGACCAGCGCCAGCGCGTCGTCCAAGGTGTCGAGCCAGACCTCGTCGGGCACCGCGTTCACGCCCAGCACGCGGTGACGAAATTCGCGCAGGACGATGCGATAACGCGGCTTGCTGTCCGCCGGCGCGTGGCAGCCCAAGGCTTTCATCCACGCCCGCACGTCGTCGAAACGCTCGGTCAACTCGGTGGAACTCGGTCCGGTCAGCCGCAAGCGCCGGGGCGGCACGGCCATGCCCTGCACGCAGGGGCGCAGCAGCTCGCCCTTGTCCCAGAGTTTTTGGACTTGGGTGCGCAGGTCGGCGGGGGTGGTCCAGGTCATTCTTGCGCAATCAGCGCGGAGAGGCCGTCGCGAAACTTTCCAAAACTGGGTGATGCATTTTGATGAAGGTCCATGAAAGGGACGATCTTTTCTGCCCACGCATGTTTAAGCTGCCCCGGCAGCGGCCAACCCGCCTTTTTGATGGCCGCAGCACCGCCCACATGGATGGCATCGGCAAGTAACTCCCAAGTGCCACACACGCTGTCTTGCACATAACGATCCAGCACGTCGCACTTGGCACGGGGGAATGCGCTCAACAAGGCCGCGCGGTCACCCAGATACCAGGCTTCGATTTCCTCAATGGCCAGCCGGAACAAGGTGTGTGGTGCAGGGTTGCAGTTGTCGGCAAGTGACTTCAGTTCTTGCAGAAATGCCTTGCAGTCACGCCGATCCGTGTCAAGCACCACAACCACAGCATCAATGCCGGGTGTTTTTCCGTAACCCTGCAACAGCCTGGGCAATTGATCCAACAGAATGCGTTTGGCCGGATCTGCCTTTGCCGTCAACCCATGCGGAATGCGTCCAATGCCCTTGTAGGCTTTAAGTCGCCAAGTGTGCGGATCACCATACTCTCCCAGAATTTGCGGCAATAGCTGCGCCAACAATTTTCCCCCGGAGCTGTCTTCCACCAAGACCTCGATGTGCATGGCCTAACGCGCCTCCAGGTAGTCGCCGTACCACAGTCCACCCAGCGGCAAACCCTCGTCCACCAGGTTTTTGACAATTTCCAGATCAGACACGCGACGGATAAGCGAGTAGCCATCAATGCCCTTTTCCAAAATCCAGACCTCTTCGGGCGACAAGGCATCCACAAAATACGGCTGATGTGTCGTCACAAAAATTTGGGGCGCATTCTTTTTGCCTGTGGCGTGAGCGCGGAACTCTTGAGCCAGCGCTTCCAGCAGCTTGTGGTACAGACCGTTCTCGGGCTCTTCAATGCAAATGAACGGCGGTGGCTCGGGGTCTTCCATCAACAGCAGGTAGGCGAACACCTTGAGAGTGCCGTCGGACATCTGCTGCGCAAAAAATGGATCTGAAAATGCGCCATCATTGAACCGCAGCAACAGGCGGTTGTCGTCCATCACTTTGGTGTCAATGCTCTTGATGCCTGGGATTTTGGCGGCGATGCGATCCAGCACCGCCTTGAACCTGTCCTTATGCTCCCGCGCCATGAACTGCACCACGTTGCCAATGTTGTCGCCGTGGCTGTTCAGATGCTTCTGGGGGCCGGCAGTCGGAAGGCTACGGGCTGCATCAGGATAAAAGTACGACAGATACCAGCCCTTGAGAAAATCCCTGAAGCGTTTGATGCGCGGATGCTCCTTGAGCGTGCCCAAGGTGGCAATGCCCAATTGGCGCAAGTCGGTCAGCTCAACCGAGGTCTGAGACCGGTCTTCTTCCCCCCCCTCGACTTCAACAGCTTCCTCACCTGCCCAAACCATGCCTTTGCCATGATGCAGTCTCAAAAATGGGTAGGGGCGACCATGCTTCTGCCCCTTGCGTCGTTGTTTGAGAACCTCGGACTCGACAAACGGACGCCCCATGTCATCCAGCGCGATCGACAGCTCGTAGGTCATTGGCCGCTCACCAACGGCCTCGCGGTAATAAATCTCAAAGCTGATCGGGCCATCGGTGCCTCTGGAATGCAGCCGCTCATAACCTCCGCGCTGCTTCATGTCGCAGGCCTGCTCTACGTCGTGTGCCAGGCAATCGGCCACGAAACCAAAAGCATCAAACAAGGTGCTTTTGCCCACCCCATTTCGGCCAATCACCACGGTAAACGGTGTCAGTGGCGCACCACCCTGTTGGGACGACAACTTGCCCAACGTCACATCACGCAACGCACGGTAGTTTTGAACACGAAAACCTTCAATCAATGCCATGGTCTGTCTTTCTTGGGGCTTGTCGCCCGAGCCATTACTTCAAAATCTGTGGGCTAGCAACCGTTTGGTATGGCCGAACCGTTGGATTGTCTTCCACCCGCCCCTTCTCCTGCCGGTAAGCCTCAATACTCAAATTGCGCAGTCTTGAGTCCCGCCCCTCAAAGTTGTGCACAAAACCGACGCTTGCGACAAAGGGCTCGATGATGTGAATTTTTTGCAGCGGGGTGACGATGAGCAGTTGCAGGTTGAGCTTCTCGAACAGTTGCAGGCCGTATTGCGCCGACTCATCCGAGCCCCGGCCAAAGGCTTCGTCGATGACGACAAACCTGAAGCTTTTGGAACGCGTTTCGCCAAAGGCCAGGCCGAACTGGTAGGCCAGGCTGGCGGCCAGAATGGTGTAGGCCAGCTTTTCTTTTTGCCCACCCGATTTGCCGCCCGAGTCCGAATAATGCTCGTGTTCGCTCTGGTCTTCACGCCAGCGCTCGCTGGCGGCAAACACAAACCAGTTGCGCACATCGGTTACTTTGGCCGTCCAACGCCGATCTTGCTCGGTCTGGCCTTCGCGGCCGCGCAGACGCTCAATGATGTGTTTGACCTGCAGAAACTTGGCCTCGGAATACTGGCTGTCTTGGCCGCTTGCGGCCTCGCCGCCAGAGCCGCCACCCAGTGCGCCGTCCAGGCAGCTGCGCAGTTCGGTCTGGAAGTCGCGCACCTCAGCATCGGTGGTGGTTTGCAGCTCAAGGGTGATGAAGCGGCCGGGGTTGTAGTCAATTTGCGTCAGTGACTGGTTGATGCGCTCAATGCGCTCCTTGATGGTTTCGCGCTCTTTGCTCAGCTGCGAGCTGAAGTTGGCCACTTCGCGGATGGTGTTCTCGTTGAGTGAGCGTTTGAAGTCGGCCTCAAAACGCGGCAAGTCATCAGCCACCAGGCGCTGCAGCAGGGTGCGGTATTCGCCAGCAGAGCCCACCGACACGTCGACTTCTTGTGTCTCCACAGGGAATCGGTTGCTAAAGCTGCGCATGGCATCAATGATTTTTTCCAGCACGCGTTTGATGCGGCCTTCTTCCAAGTCGATAGCACTTTGCAAGGCATCTCGCATCTCGCGTTCGCGGGCATCGCAGGACTCGATGGTCAGCGTTAGCCCAAGTTTGGCTGCACCTTGCACCGCGTCACACGCAACACCCTTGAATTCAACATTTGCTTCGACTTTCATGGCATCAGATGCAATCTCATTCATGCCATGTTTGGCCTCGGCTCTTGCCCCGCCCTGAAGCTCGTGTTGCAAGGCTTCCAGACGCAGCACCAGCTGATCGAAGCCTTCTGGGGTCTTTTCCATCAGGGCTTCGGCTTCGCGGCGCAAGTTGTTGGCATCGCTGATTTTTTGCTCGGTCTTGGAACGCTTGTCGCGCTGGGCAATGAGTTGGTCTTCGGTTTTTGTCAACGCTTCTTCCAGCGCTTTGAGCTGCTGGGCAAGCGCCGCCAACACGTCTGAGGCCGCTTCCAGTGCGGCGCGCTCGTCTGTTAAGCGCGAAATCTCTCGGGCATTGGCTGGCCAATCCAGGTCGCTGTAGTCCTGAAATTCTTCCAGCTTGGCCAAGGCTTGCTGGCGTGCGTGCAAGGTGATTTGTTCTTGCTGCAAGGTGCTGATTTGCGCGCCCAGCTCGCCCAGGCGGGCTTCAAGCACGCGCAGCTTGCCCTCCAGCACCCCCAGCTTGGCGGCATTGCTCCAGCCCAGCACATAACGGCTGCGGTCGTCCAGGCGGTGGCGGTCATCCTTCTCATGACGCTCGTTGCCGGACTTGATTTGCCCGGCGCGGGTGATGGCACGCGGCTCGGCGCGAAACTGTTCTTGCGTGCTGCAGCAGGCCACGTCAAAACGGCGCGCTACCTCCAGCTCAAGCCAGCCGTAAAACGCTGAATCAGGTTTGATGGCGATTTTTTTGGCCAGCGACTGCGGGTGCAGCGTGGCAAGCGCCGCAGGCCGATCAAGGCGTGCGTTGTCACGTACCCGAAAGTACACCAAGCGCCCCTTCAAATGCGTGTCGTCCACCCACTGCGCCACCCGGGCGTAATGCGCGTCGGGCACCAAGAGCGAAAGCGCAAAGCTGTGCAACAGGCGCTCTGCCGCGCCCTCCCAGTCGCGCGCGTCGTCATGCACTTGCAGCAGCTCGCCAGCAAACGGCATGCTGTCTTCACGCAAGTCCAAGGCTTGGCACAAGGCGGCACGCATGGCAATTTGCTGGGCGTCGATGTTGCTGCGGCGCGCGCGCAGGCTTTGTACCTCTTGCGCCAGCGCTTTGTGTTCGGAGCGCCCTTGGGCCCACTCCACACTGCGCTCGGTCAGCTCGTTTTGCAGCGCGGCTTCGCGCTCGGCGTCTTCCAGGCGGCGCTGGGCACAGCCTTGTTGCTGGGTTTGCAGCTCTTCGCGGTTGGCCACTTGCAGCAGGCCCAGGCTCAAACGCAACTCGTCGTAACGCTGGGCATTTTTTTGACGTCTGTTGAGCTCCATCTGCTGGCGTTTGATGTCGGCTTCAATCTGCGCCATGCGGTCGCCACCGCTTTGCGCCATGGTCAGGCGCAGCTCGCTCTCTTTGGCGCGCTGCATCAGTTTTTGCTCTTGCAGGCGCTCGACTTTGGCCGACTCATTGGCCAGATGGGTGCTCAAGTTGTCTAGCCGCTCCATCAGCAGCAGTTTCTTGCGGCTGGCAAAC